>ERZ1031176.9-NODE-9-length-61224-cov-52.339142_pt1 | contig 61224 bp, 59 predicted proteins | sample MGYA00518586_ERZ1031176 | MGnify/ENA primary metagenome ERZ1031176 (study PRJEB33718, sample SAMN03159775) | human skin metagenome | collected 2014-05-20 | study: EMG produced TPA metagenomics assembly of the PRJNA266117 data set (Human skin bacterial metagenome and... | reverse complement strand
GGCAGCGCCAACCCGTGGAAGCTCGGCGCTGCGGTCGGCGCGGTTGTCGCGGCGGTGGTGCTGCTGGCGGGGCTTTTCGCCATGAGCCGCATCGTGCCCACCCACCCCGGCACGGCCACGGGCTTGTTGGCGTTGGGCCTGCTCAGCTACGCCTTCCAGGCGGTGCTGTCCGGCGTCTTGAGCGGCTCCGGGCTGTGGAACCGCTACGCCGCGCTGGTCGCCCTGGACTCCGGCGTGCGCCTCGTGCTGGCCGTGGTGGTGTGGGCGCTCGGCGGCGGGCTGGTGGAATTTTTGGCCATCACCGTCATCGGCGCGCTGAGCTGGGCGGTGATCCTCGCCTTCGCGCCGGTGCGGGTGCACCTGGACGTGGACCGCGGGGCGTTTCTGCGCCGCGTCGGCTCCGCCATGGTGGCCTCCGGGGCGTCGGCCGCGCTGATCACGGGCTTTCCCACCGCCGCGTCCGCCGCCTTCCCCGCTGCAACCGCGGGCGCGACGGTCGCCGCGGTCAACAACGCCGTCATGCTCACCCGCGCCCCGGTGCTGGTGCCGCTGCAGCGCTTCCAATCGGCGCTGGTGGTGCGCTTCGTCGAGCGCCGCGGCAGCATCTACAGGGCGCTCGCCGCGCCCGTCGGCGCGATCTTGGGCGTCGGCCTCATCGGCTTCGCGGCGGCCTGGCTGATCGGCCCGTGGATCCTGCGGGTGGCGTACAAGCCGGAGCTGTTCGTGGGCGGCCTCACGCTGGGCCTGCTCACCTTCGCCTCCGCGTTCATGGGCATGCTCATGATCACCGGCGTGGCCGTGCTTGCCTTGGAACGCCACGGGTTCTACGTCGCCGGCTGGCTCGCCGCCACCGCCACCGCGTTCGCCGTGCTCTTCCTCGCGCCGTGGGGCGTTGCCACAACCGTGGTGGTGGCGCTATTCGCCGGGCCGATCGTCGGCGCGCTCGTGCACCTGGCGGGCCTTGTAAGGTAGCTGGCCATGGAACGTTTGCTTGTCACTGGCGGTGCGGGGTTCATTGGGGCGAATTTTGTCCGGCAGGCGTCGCAAAGCTTCCGCGTCACCGTCGTGGACAAGCTCACCTACGCAGGCACCCGCGCGAACCTGCCCGAGGGCATCGAGTTCGTCGAGGGGGACATCTGCGAGCAATCGCTTATCGACGAGCTCGTGGCCGCCAACGACACCGTCATCCACTTCGCCGCCGAATCGCACAACGACAACTCGCTGCGTGACCCGTCCGCGTTCGTGCACAGCAACCTTGTCGGCACGTTTGCACTGCTGGAGGCGGTGCGCAAGAGTGATAAGCGCCTGCACCACATCTCCACCGACGAAGTGTTCGGCGACCTCGAGCTCGGCGGCACTGACGCGTTCACCGAGACCACGCCGTACAACCCCTCCTCGCCCTACTCAGCGACGAAGGCCGGCTCCGACCACCTCGTGCGCGCCTGGGTGCGCTCGTTCGGGGTGCGCGCGACGATCTCGAACTGCTCCAACAACTACGGGCCTTACCAGCACATAGAGAAGTTCATCCCGCGCCAGATCACCAACATCCTCACCGGCCAGCCCGCCAAGCTCTACGGCACCGGTGCGCAGGTGCGCGACTGGATCCACGTGGACGACCACAACGACGCCGTGCTGGCGATTTTGGAGCGCGGTTGCATCGGCGAGACCTACAACATCGGCGCGAGCTCGCCCGGCTCCGGTGACGCTCACGTCACGAACAAGCAGGTCATCGAGACCATCTGCGAGCTCATGGGCGGCGAATACGTCCACGTCGCCGACCGCCCCGGCCACGACCAGCGCTACACCATGGACGCCACTAAGCTGCGCCGCGAGCTCGGCTGGGCGCCGAAGCACACGGACCTGCGCAGCGGGCTGGAGCAGACCATCGCCTGGTACACCGACAACCGCTGGTGGTGGGAAAACGATAAGGCAGGCATTGAACGCGGGTACGCGCAGCGGGGGCAGTGATACCCTGTTCCCCAGAAATGGGGAGGGGATCATATGCGACGTGCACGCATACTCATCTGGGAGTTTTTTGTCACCGTCGGTCCGTGGATTTTTCCGCTGGTAGGAGGAATATTCCTGTCCGCTGCCGCGGCTACACACCCGATGCCGGGGCTACTCACGGTGGGAGCTTTCTGGCTTGGGGTAGCACTCGTTCTAGTTGGCACCGTGCCACTGACCATCCGCAGCTTGCTGCAGCGGCTCCGCACCGAGGACGATGAACTTCGAAGCAGGCGAGCACTTGCTGCTACACAGCTTGCCGCCTCATACATCCCGTCGGTTCCAGTATCGGACGTACTTTCTCAAGAGGAACGCTTCGAACGGTACAACGCCGTTTTGGAAGATCTTGTGCGAGCGCTCGGAGAGGAAGTTTTCGGTCCGCTGAAACCAAGAGTGATCTATTTCGAGTACGGCCTCGACGCACAAGGAACCGAGATGCTTACACCCCGGGCGCATTTTGGCTGCCAGTTAGACCCGCCGAAGACGCACAAAGGAGGACAAACGAGATTCACCGAAATGATGGTGCTCGTGAAATCGCCGAAAGAAACGGTTGCGATAAATAACCTCTCCGATCGGCTTTACCGCAGTTTTGTGTCGGCTTCGGTGTCCGGTGGCGATGGTAACGTTGCGTATGGATTACTCACCGTGGATACACGGACTGATGCAGAATTCACCTCGCAGGATGAAGAAAGCTTGCTGCTTGTCGCAAGCTTGCTAGCAGCGTTTCGCGGTGCCGCCGAGCGGCACTGACGCACGTATCAGAGGAGCTCAAAATGACAACCAACTACTTCCCCAAAGGATTGCGGCTAGAACAAGACGTGGTGGAGGCTCGGCGTGTGAACCGCCAGGCTAAGCGCCAGGCCAACGCCGAGTTTGCAAAACGGATTGCAGCAGCATCCGAGAAGCCTCTCACACAGCGCACTTTCAAGCTCGGGTGACCCGTCGCAGTGCCTAAAACCACCACCATCGACGGCCTCGAGGTCCACCGGCTCACCGTCCACGAAGACAACCGCGGCTGGTTCAAAGAGAACTGGTCCGGCCAAAAACTCACCCCGAAGCAGCACAACGTCAGCTTCAACGCCCGGCGGGGTGCGACCCGCGGCATGCACGCCGAGCCGTGGGACAAGTGGGTCTCCGTGGCCACCGGCCGCGTGTTCGGCGCGTGGGTGGACATGCGCGAAGGCTCCGCCACGTTCGGCGAGAAGTTCACCTGCGAGATCGGGCCGGACACCGCCGTATACGTCCCGCGCGGCGTGGCCAACGGCTTCCAGGCGCTCGAGGACAACACCACCTACATCTACCTGGTCAACCAGCGCTACTCCCCCGGCGGCGCGTTCTGCTCCTACAAAGAAGTCGACTGGCCGCTCGAGCCCACCGAGCTGTCCGCCAAGGACCTCGAGCACCCCATGCTTATCGACGCCACTCCGCTGCCCCCACGCCGCATCCTCGTCACCGGCGCCAACGGCCAGCTGGGGCGCGCGCTGCGCCAGATCTGGTCGGAAGAGCAGGCCCACTTCGTGGGCCACGACGAGTTCGACATAACGAACCCGCCCAGCATCGACTGGGCCGATTACTGGGCCATCGTGAACTGCGCCGCCTACAACGACGTCAACGGCGCGGAGGACGACCGGGCCGGGGCATGGGCGGTGAATGCGGCGGCGCCGGCGGAGCTTGCGTCGATAAGCAATGCCCACGACCTGACGTTGGTGCATGTTTCCAGCGACTACATCTTCGACGGCAGCGTCGAGGTGCACGACGAGGCGGAGGTGCCGTCACCGCTGAGCGCGTACGGCGCGTCGAAGGCCGCGGGCGACACAGCGGCGCAGGTGGCGCGGAAGCATTACGTGGTGCGCACGAGCTGGGTGTTCGGCGACGGCCGCAACTTCATGTCCGTCATGGCCGACCTGGCTGATCGCGGCGCCGCGCCGAAGGTCGTGTGCGACCAGCGCGGGCGCCCCACCTGGGCCGAGGACCTGGCCAAAGGCATCGCGCACCTGCTGGGCACCGGTGCCGAGTACGGGGTGTACAACATCACCTCCGACGGCGACCCCGTCACACGCGACGAGATCGCCATGGCCGTGTTTGTCGCCGTCGGCGGCGACCCAGCGGACGTCCACCCCGTGACCACCGAGCAGTACGGCGCCGAGTTCGGCGTGGAAGCGCCGCGCCCGCGCGAATCCACCCTCGCGCTGGACAAGATCAAGGCCGCAGGTTTCACCCCGACGAACTGGCGCGCCGCGCTGGCGCTCTACGTGGCCCTGCGGTAGCTAGACCGCCCCGAATTAAACCCGGACGGGACGCAGCTCACGGCTTAAACTTAGGGAGTCCCCAACACACTCCCAGGAGATTCCCATGAAGAAGTCGCGCTTCGTCGCTCTTGCGACCGCCTCTGCAGTCGCCCTGTCCCCCGTCGTTCCCGCCCAGGCCGCGCAGGTCGGTCCGCTGGAGCAAAACCGTTGCAAGGTGACTTTCACCGCGGCGGAGAAGGCCTATCTGGAAAATCTCGACAGGGAGATCAGTGCGAAAGTCGGTGAAACGTTCTACCGCGACTTCAACCTCGCCCTCGAGAATACGTTTCCGGGAATTCGCAGCGTAGGCGACGATTTCGTTGCCGCCTACCAACACCAATTGACTAACCACCGTGTCGAGAGCGCATTTGAGGACGCATTTGACGAGATCGATCTTCAGCCATACCTCAGCCGCTTGAGCTACGCCGGTCTGAATGACACCGGAGCAGAAACGTATTTGGATACTCGCGCTCGCGCCGAGTACTTCAACGACATGCGCGTAAGTCCGGATGAAGTTGTGCCGAGTAACTACTCGGACCACTACGTTGACGCAAAACTCAGCGAAGACTTCGAAGACGGAAACATCGGTGCCGTAATCCTGTTTATTTTCCTTGGACTCGGTGGCGTTATTCAAGATGAGAACCAAGGGGCGAAGTTCTACAACTCCTTTGATAAGACCCAGACCGGCCGTCACTTCACTGCACTGAATCCATACCTCCGCGCTGAGAATGCTGCGTCAAACGCCTGCCTTGGCGGCGGTAACAGCACTGTGAAGTACCCCACCGGTGCTGCTACGCCGAAGCCGACGCCTAAGCCGACACCGAGCAAGCCGAAGCAGGACTCCAAGTCGTCCGACCAGAACGCCGACAACAACGCCGGTCAGGCCAAGGACGAGAAGGGCTCCTCCACCGCCGGCATCGTCATCGGTGTCATCGCAGCTGTGCTCGCGGTCATCGGCATCGCAGCGATCGCAGCCCCGCAGCTGGGTATCCAGATCCCAGGCCTGGGTTAACCTTCCCGCAGCAACACCCGATGCCCAACTAGACTTCCCTGTCATGAAGGGCATCATCCTCGCTGGCGGCTCGGGCACGCGCCTGTACCCGATTACCCAGGGCATCTCGAAGCAGCTCATGCCCATCTACGACAAGCCGATGATCTACTACCCGCTATCCACCCTGATCAGCGCGGGTATTCGCGAGATCTTGATCATCACCACGCCGGAGGATCGGCCGAACTTCGAGCGATTGCTTGGCGACGGCTCACGTCTCGGCATCATGCTCCACTACGCCGAACAACCTCGTCCGGAGGGGCTGGCGCAGGCGTTTTTGATCGGCGAGGAGTTCATCGGCGACGACTCGGTGGCGCTGGTGCTCGGCGACAACATCTTCGACGGCAACGGCATCTCGGAGGCGCTCGGGCGGGTGCGCGACATCGACGGCGGGGCGATCTTCGCCTACGAGGTCTCGGACCCGCAGCGCTACGGCGTGGTCGAGTTCGACGCCGCCGGCACGGCGCTGTCCATCGAGGAAAAACCGGACGCGCCGAAGTCCAACTTCGCTGTGGTGGGGCTGTACTTCTACGACAACGACGTCGTAGAGATCGCCAAATCCATCGCACCGTCGGCGCGCGGGGAGCTGGAGATTACCTCCGTCAACGAGGCGTACCTGCGCCGCGGCGACCTGAAGGTGCACCGCCTGCACCGCGGGGACGTGTGGCTGGACACCGGCACCATCGACTCGATGAGCGAGGCCAGCGCGTACGTCGAGGTGCTGCAGAAGCGCACCGGCACCGTCATCGGTTCGCCGGAGGTGGCCGCCTACCGCGAGGGCTTCATCGACGCCGCGCAGCTGGAGGCTTTAGGCGAGCAGGTGTTGAAATCCGGCTACGGCCGCTACCTCATCGACACAGCAAGGGACTAAAACAATGGGAAGGAATGTGAGCGCAATGACCCCTGAAGAAATGCGCACCGCTGAGGATTTCGAGCGGGGCTGGTCGGACGAGCGCATTCGCAGCGCCGAAGTGTCCTGGGGCCCCGGCCTGGTGGACATGCTGCCGCCGGCGCTCGCCGAGCGGGTGCAGGCGCGGGCGCGCAAAGAAGGAACCAGCGACTTGTCGGTCATTGAAGCGGCGCTGTCGCAGTACCTCGACAACAGCGCCGCGTAGACAATGGCGAGGATTACGGCACTGGTGACCGTCTACCACGGCACCGACGCGCACGACCTTGAGCGCGCCCTCGACTCTCTGCGGGCGCAGACGCGGCCGGCGGATGAGCTGGTCATTGTGGCAGATGGGCCGGTGGGCGAGGGGGTGCGGGAGGTCGTCGAGAAGCAAGATGCCCGAGTGATTTGGCTGCCGGAGAATGTGGGCGCGGGCCCAGCGTCGCAAGCAGGGCTGGCGACGATCGATTCCGAATACACGGCGCGATTGGACTCCGACGACGCCGCGAAACCCGAGCGTTTCGCCCGGCAGCTGGAGTATATGGAGGCGCACCCGGAGGTGGCCGCGCTGGGCAGCGCCGTCGAAGAGTTCGCGCACACCCCGGGAGATACCGGCAAGGTGCGCGCGCTGCCGGAGAACCCGCACGCCTACGCGAAGATGAACTCGCCGGTGAACAACCCCTCGGTGATGCTGCGCACGCGAGCGGTCAAGGAGGTCGGCGGGTACAAGGACGTGCACTTCATGGAGGACTACGACCTCTACGCGCGCCTGATCGCCGGCGGCTGGCAGGTGCGCAACCTGCCCGAGTCGCTGACGGACTTCCAGGTCACCGACGCGCAGTTCGCCCGCCGCACCGGCCGCGAGATGCTCGCCGCGGAGGCAAAAATGCAGCGCAACCTGGTCTCCTACGGGCTGATTTCGCGCCCGCGGGCCGCGTTCAACCTGGCGGCGCGCACCGCGTACCGCGCGCTACCCACAGGTTTGCTCCGGCGCGTGTACGCCGCTTTGTTCCACCGCGGGAGGTAACCTAACTTCCGACATGAGCGGATTTTCAGACACTTGGCTGATCGTGCCTTGCTACAACGAGGGCACGGTCATCTTCGACGTGCTCACGCACGCGCGCGAGACGTTCCCCAACATCGTGGGCGTCAACGACGGCTCCGTCGACAACTCCGCGGAGCAGATTCGCGCCGCCGGCGCCCACCTAGTGGACCACCCGGTCAACCTGGGCCAGGGCGCGGCGATCCAGACCGGCGTGGAGTACGCCCGCAAACAGCCCGGCGCGCAGTACTTTGTCACCTTCGACGCGGACGGCCAGCACCAGGTCAAAGACGTCGTGCGGATGATTGAGCGGCTGCGCACTGAGCCGTTGGACATCATCGTCGGCACGCGTTTCGCCGGCCAGGAGAATTCGCAGGTGCCGTGGATCAAGCGGGCGGTGCTCAAGACGGTGGTGATGCTCTCGCCGCGCACGAAGAAGCTGGGGCTGACGGACGCCCACAACGGGCTGCGCGCGTTCAACCGCAAGGTGGCCGAGGAGATGAACATCCGCATGAACGGGATGTCGCACGCCTCGGAGATCGTGTCCATGATCGAGAAGCACGGCTGGCGCGTGGACGAGGAGCCGGTGGACATCCTTTACACGGAGTACTCGATGTCGAAGGGCCAGTCGCTGATCAACGGCGTGAACATTCTCGCCGACGGGCTCGTTGCAAGGAGGTTGCCATGATTCAGGCGTTGTTGCTGCTCGCGGTTGTCGCGTTGGCCTGGTACTTCTTTGCTAATCGACGCAAAGCTAACGCCAAAGCCTGGGTAAAAATCGGCTTCGCCCTCATGATGGTGGCTGCCGTGTGGGCAATTGCCCGCCCCGACGATGTGACCGTCGTGGCGAACTGGCTGGGCGTGGCGCGCGGCACCGACCTGATGTTGTACGTGCTGGTGGTGGCGTTCTTCTTCGTCACCGTCTCCACGTGGACGCGTTTCCGCGAGCAGGAGTTGCGCTACGCGCGCCTGGCCCGCGCCGTCGCGCTGCAGAACGCGCAGGCGCCGGACGCAGGCGACGCAGACGCGGAGCGCTAGAAGCCGCGGCGGATCCACTCCTCCAGGTGCGGGGCTTCCGCGCCGATGGTGGTGTGGTCGCCGTGGCCGGTGCGCACCACCGTCTCCGCCGGCAGGTCCAAAACGGATTTCTGCAGGGAGTGGATGATGGTGTCGAACGAGGAGAACGACCGGCCTGTCGCGCCCGGCCCGCCCTGGAACAGGGTGTCGCCGGAGAAGAGTTCGCCGGCTTCCTCGGCGTAGATCACCACAGAGCCCGGCGAGTGGCCCGGGGTGGACATCACGCGCAGGTCGGTGCCGGCGGCGGTGAACGTGGCGCCGTCGAGAAGCTGGCGGTAGTGCGCGCCCGGGTTCTGGCGCTGCCAGAGGAACCCGTCGGTGGGGTGCAGGTACACCGGGGCGTCCACAAGCCGCGACAGCTCGGGCGCGGCGTCGATGTGGTCGGAGTGGCCGTGGGTGGCCAAAATGCCCTTCACGCGGCGGTTGCCCACTGCCTCAGCGATGGCTTCGGCGTTGTGGGCGGCGTCGATGATGTAGACCTCGGAGTCGTCGCCGACGATCCAGACGTTGTTGTCCACCTCCCACTCGCCGCCGTCGAGCTTGAACAGGCCGGAGGTGACGACGTTGTCGATGCGCATTAGAACTCCACCACGCTTCGCAGCACGTCGCCGCGCTTCATCTTGGCGAAGGATTCCTCGATGTCGCCCACGCCGATGCGCTCGGAGACGAACTCGCCCAGCGGGAAGCGGCCCTGCTTGTACAGCTCCACGTACGCCGGAAAGTCGCGCTCCGGCAGGCAGTCGCCGTACCAGGCCGGCTTGATGGAGCCGCCGCGGGCGTACAGATCGATCGCGGGGATGTCCACGTGGTCCGTCTGGTTGGGCACGCCGACCATGACCATGCGGCCGGCGAAATCGCGCGAGTAGAACGCCTGGCGCCAGGTGGGCTGGATACCAACCGCGTCGATGGCGACGTCGGCGCCGAAGCCGTCGGTGAGCTCGCGCACGGCCTCGATCACCTCGTCCTCGCTCATGTCCTTGGCGCAGATGGCGTGGGTGGCGCCGAACTTCTCGGTGGCAACGTCGCACTTTCGCTTATCGACGTCTACAGCCACCACCGTCGTCGCCCCCGCCAACGCCGCACCGGCCACAGCCGCAAGTCCGACGCCGCCGAGGCCGAAGACGACCACGGACTCGCCGCGCTGCACGTCGCCGGTGTTCACCGCGGCGCCGAGGCCGGCCATGATGCCGCAGCCGAGCAGGCCGGCCGCCGCCGGGTCGGCCTCCGGGTCGACCTTCGTGCACTGCTTTTCGTGCACGAGGGTCTTCTCTGCAAACGAGCCGATGCCGAGGGCGGGGGTGAGCGGAGTGCCGTCGTCAAGCGTCATGCTCTGCGAGGCGTTGTGGGTGTTGAAGCAGTTCTTCGTGTCGCCCTTGCGGCAGGCGCGGCACTCGCCGCACACCGCGCGCCAGTTCAGCACCACGAAGTCGCCTTCTTGGACGTGGGTGACGTCCTCACCGATCGTTTCCACGACGCCGGCCGTCTCGTGCCCGAGGAGGAACGGGAACGCGTCCTCGATGTCGCCGTCGCGGTAGGCCAGATCCGTGTGGCACACGCCGGTGGCCTGGACCTTGACCACGACGTCGTTGGGGCCGGGTTCGGGGATCACAATGTCCACGACCTCGACCGGGGCGCCCTTTTCGCGGGCGATTACGCCTTGAACAGTCTGTGTCATGTCCCCCAACACTACGAGCGGGCGATGACGTTTGCCACGTGCTCGTGTCCGCGCTGGTTAACGTGGATGGGCAGGTTGCCCGGGCCGCCGTAGAAGTCCACCAGGCCGGCCCACATGCGCGTGTTGTCGGGGGCGCACATGTTGTTGTTCCACGTGGAGGGTTTCAGGTCCAAAAACTCCACGCCGGCGGCGCGGGCAGTGTCCACCTGCATCCACTGCGCGAGGTTCTCCCAGCGCTGCACGTCTTGGAAGCGGGTCCAATCGGAGGTGTTCGGGGCGATGTGGAACAGGCACACGCGGTCGCCGGCGGTGATCTTCGGGTAGCCCACGATCTGGATGCGCGCGTTCGGCGCGGCGGCGCGGATGCGGTTGATCTGCGGGACCATGTAGCGGGTGAAGTCGCGGCGGATGTCGGCATCCGGGCGCGAGGTGTTGTTGTACGTGTCGTTGAAGCCGACGGAGATGATCACGCGCGCGGTCGCTGGGGACAGGCCGCGGTCCGCGATCGCGCGGTCCACCTGCTGGAACAGGCCCGGGCCCTTGGAGATGGTGACCACGCCGGTGCAGGAGTAGTCGCGGGCGGCCAGGCCGAGCTTGGCGGCGGAACGCTTGCCCCAGTTCGTCGGCGAGGTCGGGCACCAGGTGCCGTTGTCGGAGCGCCCGCGCGGGTCGAGCCCCAGCTTGCCTGCGGCCCACTGGCCCATGTTCGGGTCGGAGATGACAGAGTCGCCGAAGATGACCATGTTGCGGTCCTGCGCTTGCGCCGCCGGGGCGAGCGGGGCGAGAAGCGTGGCCGCCGCAACGAAGGCGGCGGCGATGCGGCGGGAAAATGACACGGCGAAATCCTTTCACAGGGGGAACTTGCGTAACAGTAGGCTACATTATCCACATGCGACCCACCCACCGTCCGCTGTTCTTACTCAAGTCTTTCGCCCGCTTCGTGCCCGCCGTTACACGCGCCGGCTTCGTCAGCGCCGAAGGCGGCCCCCGCGCGGCCCTCGCGCTCGCACCCAACCTCGCGCGCTACTGGTTCACCACCGCCCGCGAAGTCGAACAGGGCGCCGCCGCCGCACCGGACCGCATCGCACTTATCGACGACACCGGCGTGACCACCTACCGCCAACTCCGCAACGACTCACGCACCCTGGCCAAGTGGCTGCTCGGTGTGAAGGAAGAACGCGGCCTCGACGAGCTGCGCATCGGCGTGATGGCCCGCAACGGCCGCGGCATCATCCTGCCGCTGGCCGCCAAAGGCTACGCAGGTGCGCATATCTTCCTGCTCAACATCGGCTCCTCGCCGGAGCAGCTCGCCGGCATCTTCGCCGAAAACGACATCAACGTCCTGTTCATCGATGACGAATTCGCCGACCGCCTCCCCGCCAACACTGACGGCATCACTATCGTCCGCGCTCACGAAGACGGCGGCGAGGGGCTTTCGATTGGGCAGGTGGTCCGGAGGGACGTCGATAGGCAACTGCCCCGGTGGCCGAAACACGGCAACCTCGTCCTGATGAGCTCCGGCACCACCGGCATCCCCAAAGGCATCGTGCGGCCCGAACCGCGCATGCCGTTCGTGGTCGCCGGCTACCTCGAAGCCATCCCGTGGCGCGCGGGCGACACCGTGCAACTGACCGCGTCGATCTTCCACACCTGGGGCTGGTCCGCGCTGCAGGTCGCGCTGGCGACGCGCTCGACCATCGTCACCCGCCGCATCTTCGACCCGGAGGCCTGCTTCCGCGACATCCAGCGCTACCGCTGCGACGGGCTGATCTCCTCGCCCATCTTCTTCAAACAGATGCTGGACCTGCAGGAAAACTACGACACGTCCTCGCTGCGCTACCTCGCCTCCGCCGGCAACGCCGTCAGCCCCGCGCTGTTGCGCCGCACCACGGAGCGCTTCGGCCCGATCCTGGCCAACATCTACGGCTCCACCGAACTCGCCCTCGCCGCGGCCGCCTCGCCCGAGCAGATGCAGGCCGACCCCACCACCGTGGGCAAAGTCCCGCCCGGCACGGTGCTCAAGCTTTACGACGACCAAGGGCGCGAAGTCCGCCCCGGCGAAACCGGACGCATCTTCCTGTACAACGAAACCGCGCTGCGCGGCTACACCAACCCGGCTACCGAGATGGTGGAGATCGACGGCCTGGTGGAAATGGGCGACCTCGGCTACCTCGACGACGACGGGTACCTGCACGTGCAGTCGCGCAACGACGACATGATCATCGTCGGCGGCGAAAACGTCCACCCGCAGTCCGTGGTGGAAGTGCTCGAGGACATGCCGGGTGTCGGCGAAGTGTACGCGCACGGCGTCGACGACGAGCAGATGTTCAAGCGCATCGCCGTGTGGGTGGTTCGCAGCGCCGACATCACCGCCGACGCGGTGCGCGACTGGGTGCGCGCCCACCTGGCCGACCACTCCATCCCCCGCGACGTGCACTTCGTCGACGAGCTGCCGCGCAACGCCGTCGGCAAGGTTGTGCCGCGGTTTTTGCCCGGTTTAGGGCAAAAAAATTGAGCCACCTGCGAGAATCGAACTCGCGACCTTCTCATTACGAGTGAGATGCTCTACCGACTGAGCTAAGGTGGCCGGGCATACAAAGATGCACCATCGCGAAAGTGTAGTGCAGCCGGGGAAAACTAAGAAACCGGCAGCTCAGGACACTTTGCAGGCGAGCCGGATCCGGCCCAGCATGCCGTTAAACGCCACCGCCGGCTGCACCTGCTGCGCCAGCCGCTCGCGGCACTGCGCGATCGCCTCCTGGCATTCCACCAGGCCCTCGGGCGTGGTGCGCTCCGCGATCTCGCGCGCCAGACCCTCGTAGTCCGGGTGGATCAGGTCCAGACCCGCGCCGGACTGGACGATCATGGCGTCGCGGTACACCCCCGCCAAATCCACCAGGACCAGGTCAAACATGTCGCGCTTGCGGCGGGTGCCGCGCTTCTTCTGCTCCTCTTCGAGCGCTTTTATCGACGACGCAACGCCCCCCAACGCCTTGCCCGCACCTTTGCCCTTCGCGCCCATGCCGAGCGCGTTTTCCAGCTTCGCGCGCTCGGCTTCGTCCTCGGCCTTGTGGGCCTCCACGGCCTCTTTCTCCGCCGCCGTGACCAGCGCACCGACGGCCTGGAACGCCTGCGCGCCGTGGAACACCAGCTCCGCCAAATTGATCGCCATGGAGCGGCGCTTCTGCACCTGGTCGGAGCGCACCAGCAGCCGCGCCCGGCCCACGTGCCGCATCGTCGCCGCCGCGGCAAGCCGCGCGTCGTGCTCGGTCGCGCCCTCCTCCTCGACCAGGATGCGCACAACCTCGTCCTCCGTTGGCGCCGGCACGTACAGGTGGCGGCAGCGCGACCGCAGCGTCTGCGAGAAGTCCTGCGGGTCCGCCGACGGGGCGCACATGATGATCACGGTGTGCTCCGGCGGCTCCTCCACGGTCTTCAGCAGCGCGTCGGCGGCGTCCGTGTTCAACCGGTCGGCGTTTTCGATGACGATGACGCGCCAGGCGGCGACCGTCGGCAGGCGGGCCGCTTGCGGCACGATCGTGCGGCGCACGTAATCCACCGGGATGTTCACCCGCTGCGGCACCACGTGCAGCAAATCCGTGTGCGAGCCCGCCAGCGCTAACCGGCACGCCTCGCAACGCCCGCACCCGATCTCCACCGGGTCCGTGCACATCAACGCTGCCGCGAACGCCAACGCGGCCTGCGAGCGGCCCGCCCCCGGAGGGCCGGTGAAAAGCCAGGCATGGGTCATGGCGTAGCCGTCGCCAAGCCTTGCGGCCTTCGCCGCGGACATGATTGTCTCGCGCACCGCCGGAGTTCCGGCAAGCCGCTCACTGACGCTACGGGTAGTCACGGATGATCACAGTACCCGCGCGCTAAGGTGATACACCATGAAACGATTCTGGCGCGAGCTGCGGTGGCTCTGGGGCACGTCATGGCCCCTGTACGCCGCGACCGTGCTGGGAACCAACGTCATCGCCGCGATCGGCTGCATGCTGTTCGTGCGCTACCTCATCCCTATGCCGGAAGTGCGTGAGCTCGGCCTTAGCGGGCAACTCGGCGCCATCGGCGTGATCTACGCGGCCGTTGCCGTCGTGCTGGGTGTGGTGGTCACGCTGTACCTGTTCCGACCCGTGTTGGAATGGCAGCGCCACCCCGACGGGCACGACCCGAACATGGTGCGCCACCTGGTCATGCGGCTGCCGGTGCTGCAAACCATCATTGTGGTGGGCGTGTGGGGTATCGGCACCACGATCGTCACTGTGGGGGCTTGGCGTGTCGACGTCCGCCTGGCCACCGTCGTCCTCGCCACCGCCGCGCTGACCACCTTCGTCACCGCCGTGCTGACCTACCTGCAGGCCGAGCGTCTCGTGCGCCCCATCGCCGCGTCCGCGCTGGCGCGCCGCTTCGAGGACTCCACGCTGCAGCCGCCGATCAAGTGGCAGCTCTACCTGACGTGGTTCACCACCTCCGCCGTGCCGATGGTGGGCGTGCTGCTTTTGACGGTGGCGCAGCGCTATGGCTACTTCTCCGGCAACGTCGGCGAACTCACCTCCGCGATCGTCGCGCTGATCACCGCCGGCATGGTCACCGGTTTCGTGGGCACCGCGCTGGTGATCATGAGTGTGGCCGACCCGATCAAGGAGCTGCAGGGCGCGATCAACCGCGTGCGCCGCGGCGAGCAGAACACGCAGGTGGACATTTACGACGGCTCCGAGATCGGCGTGTTGCAGGCCGGGTTCAACGAGATGATGAAGGGGCTGCGCGACCGCCAGCGCGTGCGCGACATCTTCGGCCAGTACGTCGGCGCAGAGGTGGCGCAGAAGGCGCTGGAGGAGATTCCGGAGCTCGGCGGCGAGGAGCGCAAGGTGGCGGCACTGTTCATCGACGTCGTCGGGTCCACCACCTACGCCGTGGACCACACGCCGGAGGAGGTCGTCGCGGCGCTGAACGACTTCTTCGACGTCGTGGTCGAGGTGGTGCACCGCAACAAGGGCGTGATCAACAAGTTCCAGGGCGATGCGGCCTTGGCCGTGTTCGGGGCGCCCGTTTCGCTTCACGACGCCGCCTCGCACGCCCTCCAAGCCGCCCGCGAACTCCAGCGGGATTTGGCCGGCCAAGAGCTGCGCGCCGGCATCGGTGTGGCGTCCGGGCACGTGGTGGCGGGCCACATCGGCGGCTCGGACCGCTTCGAGTACACCGTGATCGGCGACGCCGTCAACGCCGCGGCGCGCCTGACCGACATGGCGAAGGACACCCCGGGCCTGGTGCTGACCAACGCCGGAACCCTGCGCGCGGCGAACGAGGTGGAGCAGCAGCGCTGGACGCTGATGAAGTCCGTGGAGCTGCGCGGCCGCGGCAAGATGACGCAGCTGGCGCGCCCGGTGCGCTCCACCATGGCCGACCGCGCCTAGTTTCGGGCATGCCGATGTGCCCGCCCTTTTGGGGCGGGTTTTCGGTGTGTGGGCGGGTTAGTCGAAGAGCAGCTCCATCGCCCCCGGGGTGGTCATGGGGACGCGTGTGCCGTTGGGTGCGACCCAGTGGATTCTCGCGTTCGGGTTGTCGATGTAGCCGAACGGGCCTTGCCTGTTGTCGGCGTTGACCCCGTTGTGGAAGGGGCACAGTTCGGCGAGGTTGTCCATGTTGGTCATTCCCCCGTAGCGCCACGCGTTGATGTGGTGGGTTTGGGTGGTCTCTGCGGAGTGTTTGCAGTCGGGAAACGCACACGACGGGCAGAGCAGCTTCGACATGACCTTTTGCTTGGCGTTGGCGCAGCGCTGACCGTAGTACAGGTTGACTGGGCCTTCCTGGGGGTGGAACGCGGCGACTTCGAGTATGTCGCCGAATTCGTGCTCCATGTACTCGGCCCCGGTCATGGTGGTGCCGTCGGTGCAGATCAGCGTGACTTCGTCGGCGTGGCCGGATTGGATGCGGGCCCAGTCGGCGATCGGCACCAGGATGATCGGCCGGAAGTTCGCCTTCGGCACGCCTTTGCCGTCGCGCAGGATGCTGATGAGTGTGTGGGCCATTTGGGCGGCGGCGGGGTCGTCGGCGTCGATGAGTTGTCGCAGCAGGTGTTCCAGGTCGGCCAGGTCGCGCTCGTTGTAGGTGAGGATCATGGTGCGCATGCCCGCCTTCGAGCGGGAAAACCTGCACGACGGTGGGGCGGGTTTGACGGGTTGTTTGATCAGCCGTTTGATCCGCTTGGTCAGTGCCCTGTAGGAGCCGCGGTGGCGCACCAGGTCGAGGCGGATGCGCCAGCGTTCGGCGGCGCCTTCGACGGCGAGCAGTTTCTTCTCGATGTGCACGAGCTGGTCGATAGGTAAACCCTCGGCGGCGGCGAGGGCGTCACGTTGTTTGCGGGTGAACTGGGTCGGCCCGAAGTAGGTGTGGTGCACCCGCGCCAAATCACGCACCCGGCCGGTGGACAGGCCGGCGGCCATGGCGGTGTCGCGGTTGAAGTCGGCGAGCACAGAAACGCCTGCGGAAACAAAGCCAGTGAAGTTCATGGCCCAGAAGCTATGGCGGCACCGCAACCCCGACAAGGGCCAAAAAGAAATCTGTGGATAACCCCCGCCGATTGTTGACGCCGCAACACCGTTGTCCACAGGAACGCAAAACGCGGTGGCGCACGCACGCCACCGCGGTATACGCTGCCTAGTTTTAGCGCTTGCGGGCCTTGACCACCCGCTTGGTGGTCTGCTTCGGCTTCGTGGCCTTTTTGGCAGCCTTCTTGGTCGCCTTCTTCTTCGCAGCCTTCTTCTTCGTGGCCTTTTTGCCGCCGCCCTCGGCCTCGCGGGCGCGGCGGGCGGAGAGCAGCTCGTTGGCGCGCTGGTCCGTCATGGTTTCCGGGGTGTCGCCGCGCTGCAGGGACGCGTTGGTTTCGCCGTCGGTGACGTACGGGCCGAAGCGGCCGTCCTTGATGGTCATCGGCTTGCCGGAGACGTCGTTGTCGCCGAGCATCTTCAGCGGCGGCTTCGCGGCGGCGCGGCCGCGGCGCTTCGGCTCGGCGTAGATGCGGCGGGCCTCCTCCAGCGTGATGGAGAAAATCTGGTCCTCCGAAGCCAGCGAGCGCGAGTCGGAGCCCTTCTTCAGGTACGGGCCGTAGCGGCCGTTCTGGGCGGTGATCATCTCGCCGTCCGCCGGGTCCTCGCCGACTTCACGTGGCAGGGACAGCAGCTGCATCGCCTCGTCGAAGGTGACGCTCGACGGCTCCATTGAGGAGAACAGGGACGCGGTGGCGGGCTTGAGCTGCTCGTCGACAAGCTGCGCCATGCGCTTTTCCTTCTGCGCCGCCGCGGTCTTGGTCTCCCAGTTCTTCGCCCGCTTGCCTTCCTCGGCGCGCTGCTTATCCTCCTCGGCGCGCTCCGCGGCGATGACTTCCTCAGCGCGGGCTTCGGCGGTGGCGCGCTCGTCGTCACGCACGAGCTCCGTGACGTACGGTCCGAAACGGCCCTCCTTCGCCACCACGGTGCGGCCGTTGGCGGGGTTGACGCCGAGTTCGCGGCCGGACTGCGGGGTGGCGAAGAGCTTCTCAGCCATCTCCAGGGTGATCTCGTCCGGGGTGGCGGATTCGGGCAGGTTGGCGCGCTGGTACTCAGGTTCGCCGTCCTTTTCGCCGATCACGCGCTCGATGTAGGGCCCGTAGCGTCCGACGCGGACGACGACGGGGCGGCCTTCGGCATCGTCGAAAAGCTTCAGCGAGTTCGCGGCACGCGCGTCGATGGACTCGAGGTTGTCCTCGATCATGTGCTTCAGCCCGCCGCGGCGCGCGAGTGCCTGCGCCATGGATTCGCGCGCGTCGGCGTCGCCGAAGTAGAAGCCGGACAGCCACTTGGTGCGGTCCTGGTTGCCGTGGGCGATCTCGTCGAGCTCGTCTTCCATCGACGAGGTGAAGTCGTAGTCCACGAGCGCGTCGAAGTTGTTCTCCAGCAGGCCCACCACAGAGAAGGCGACCCAGGACGGCACCAGCGCGTTGCCTCGGACGAAGACGTAGCCGCGGTCCTGGATGGTCTTGATAATCGACGCGTAGGTGGACGGACGCCCGATGCCGAGCTCCTCCATCTTTTTCACCAGCGATGCCTCGGTGTAGCGCGCCGGCGGGTTGGTGGAGTGGCCATCTGCCGTGACCTTCTGCGTGGCCAACTCGTCGCCCTTGGCCAGCTGCGGCAGGCGGGTTTCGTTGGCTTGGCGGTCGGAGTAGGCGCGCAGCCAGCCGGGGAAGGTGACGGTGCGGCCGGTTGCGGCGAATTCGCACGCCTCGCCGTCGGCGTCGCCTTGAACGGTGACCTTCATCGAGGTGCCGCGGGCGTCTTGCATCTGGGAGGCGACGGTGCGCGCCCAGATGAGTTCGTAGAGTTTGAACTCCTCGGCGTCCAAAGCCCCAGCCAGCTGCCCGGGGGTGGCGAAGCGTTCGCCGGCGGGGCGGATGGCTTCGTGGGCTTCCTGCGAGTTTTTCACCTTGCGGTCGTAGGTGCGCGGCGCATCCGTGACGTAATTGGCGCCGTACAGCTCGCGGGCGGCGGAGCGCGCGGCGTCGAGGCCCTGCTTGGACAGCGAGGTGGAGTCTGTACGCATGTAGGTGATGTGGCCGTTTTCGTACAGCCGTTGTGCAATGCGCATGGTGCGCGCGGAGGTGAAGTGCAGCTTGCGCCCGGCCTCCTGCTGCAGCGTGGAGGTCATAAACGGCGCGTAGGGTTTACGCGAGTACGGCTTCTCCTCCACTGCGGTGACGTGCATGGGCGCGGTGCCCAGCGCGTCGGCAAGCGAGTGCGCCTTTTGCTTATCGACGATCACCGCCTCGCCCTTCAGCCGCCCCCGGTCATCGAAGTCGCGGCCCTGGGCGATGCGCTTGCCGTCGAGCGCGACGAGCTTCGCGTCGAAGGTTTCGCCCTTCTCCAACTCCGCGACCAGGTCCCAGTACTCCGCCGGGATGAACGCCATGCGCTCGCGTTCGCGCTCGACAATCACGCGGGTGGCCACGGATTGGACGCGGCCGGCGGACAGGCGCGGCATGACCTTCTTCCACAGCACCGGCGAGACTTCGTAGCCGTAGAGGCGGTCGAGGATGCGGCGGGTTTCCTGCGCGTCGACGAGGTCCATGTCCAGCTCGCGGGTGTTTTCGGCGGCTTCGCGGATGGCGGATTCGGTGATCTCGTTGAACACCATGCGCTCCACCGGCACCTTCGGCTTCAGGGTTTCCAAAAGGTGCCAGGCGATCGCTTCGCCTTCGCGGTCCGGGTCAGTCGCGAGCAGGAGCTTGTCGGCCTGCTTGAGCTTGGATTTGAGGTCGGTGACCTTCTTTTTCTTGTCCGCGTCGACGACGTAGATCGGCGTGAAGCCGTCCTCGGGGTTGACGCCGAGTTTGGCCCACGGTTCCTTCTTGTACTTGGCGGGGATGTCGGCGGCTCGGCCGGGCAGGTCGCGGATGTGGCCGACGGAGGCTTCCACAATAAAGTCGTCGCCCAGATACTTCTGGATCTTCTTCGCCTTCGTCGCGGACTCCACAATGACTAGGGTCTTGCCACCTTCAGCCACGTTGACTGACACCTCGCTTTGCACAGAGTTATTGCCTAACAGACAACTAGCACACGATTGTGCACCCGGGTAATAGGACTACACTGCTCGGGTGCCCCGGTGCCGTCTACCGCGGGGGCGGAAAGGATGCGTCTACGTGGTCGATTCCCTCATCGATTTCCTGCACACGCTCATGGCGATGCCAGTGTTTTACCCGCTGGTGACTGTGCTTATTGTCGCGGACGCGCTGGCACCCGTGGTGCCTTCGGAGACGGTGCTGAACTTGGCGGGCGCCTTTTCCGCCTCGCGCGGGGTGCCGAATGTGTGGGGCGTGATCGTTGCGGCGACCATCGGCGGGATCATCGGCGACAACATCTGCTTCGCGCTCGGCGGCAAGCTCATTCACCGGGTGGAAGCCTTGGACCCGGAGTCGAAGGCGGGCCAGGCGATCCGCTGGGTGCGCCGGAACATGAACCGCGGCGCGGGCGCGACCATTATCGTCGCCCGCTTCATCCCCTGGGCGCGCTGGGTGGCCACGATTGTGCTGGCGTCGGTGCGCTACAACTGGTTCAAGTTCGTCTTCTTCGACACCGTCGGCGTGATCCTCTGGGCGTTTTTGAGCGTCGGCGTCGGTTACTTGGGCGGGCGCATCCTGCAGGACTACCCGCTGCTCGCGATGCTTCTGGGCGTGGTGCTCGGCTCGTCTGTCGGCTACCTGATTCAAAAGGGCCAGAACAAGCTTGCCGAGTGGCGTGATGTGCGCCAGGGCGTGAGCAACGTATAAAAAACGGGGCTCCGAGCGGAAGCCCCGTCGATAAGCAAAGTGTGCTTAGAGCGCGCGCACCTGCTGCGCCTGCGGGCCCTTGGCGCCCTCGCCGACCTCGAATTCGACCTGCTGGTTTTCTTCCAGGGTGCGGAAGCCGGAGCCCTGGATTTCGGAGTAGTGGACGAAGACGTCGGAGGAGCCGTCGTCCGGGGCGATGAAGCCGAAGCCCTTTTCGGCGTTGAACCACTTCACGGTACCGGTTGCCATGGTGAAACCTTTCAAAAATTTGCGTAGAGATGTCGTCCACCAGGGCCTAACGGGTCCTGGTGCCCGCGTGCACAATCCTCGCGAGCACCGCTTCGGGCGCACACAAAATCTGTGACCGCCACCCAGTGTGCCATGAAGTGCGGGCCTTAGCACTGGGAACTGGCATACTTTCCGGTGATTATGGTTTCCCCGTTTGGCACCGAGCTCCTCGGCGCGCTGAAGCGCCGCCATCCTGCGGCGACGATCACGCATGTCGAGCAGGTCCCCGCACGTCAGGCCCGCTTCAGCGAGTGGCCTGGGTGGGTGGAGCCGCGTTTGAAGCAATTGCTTATCGACGAAGGCTTCGCTTCCCCCTACCTCCACCAAGCCTTGTGCGCAGAGCACGCGTGGCGCGGCGAGGACGTGGTGGTGGCGACGGGGACGTCCTCCGGCAAGTCGTTGGGCTACCAGCTGCCGGTGCTGACCGCGCTGGCGCAGGATCCGACGGCGTGCGCGGTGTATCTGACGCCGACGAAAGCGCTGGGCTCGGACCAGCTGCAGGCCACGCTGCGGATGGTTAAGGGCGCGGGCTTGGAGGGCATCCACCCGGCGCCTTACGACGGGGACACGCCGACAGAGTCGCGCGCGGGCATTCGGGAGCACACGCGCTACGTGTTCACCAACCCGGACATGCTGCACGCCTCTGTGTTGGGCTCGCACGCGCGGTGGGCGCGGGTCTTGCGGCACTTGAAGTACGTGGTGGTGGACGAGTGCCACACCTACCGGGGCGTGTTCGGCGCGAACGTGGCTTTAGTGCTGCGGCGGCTGCTGCGCATCGCCGCCGCGTACGGGTCTTCCCCGACGCTGATCTACGCGTCGGCCACCGCGGCGGACCCGGCGGGGCAGGCCCGCCGGCTGAGCGGGCGCGAGGCTGTGGCCGTGACCGAGGACGCCGCCCCTTCCGGCGAGCGCACCATCGTGCTGTGGGAGCCCGGCTTCATCGAGGGCGCCGAGGGCGAGGGCGGCGCGCCGGTGCGCTACCCCGCCACCGCGGAGGCCGCTTCAGTGTCCGCGGAGCTGTTGCTGCAGGGCGCGCGGACGCTGACGTTCGTGCGGTCCCGGCGCGCCGCGGAGACGGTGGCGATGCGCACCCAGGAGCACCTGTCGACGGCGGGCCGCGCGGATATGGCCGAGCGCGTCGCGCCGTACCGGGCGGGGTATTTGGCGGAGGACCGCCGCGAGCTGGAGCGCCGCCTGGACAACGGTGAGCTGCTGGGGGTGGCGTCCACGAACGCGCTGGAGCTGGGCATCGACGTCGGCGGACTGGACGCGGTGGTGATGGCGGGGTTTCCGGGCACGGTGGCGTCGTTTCGCCAGCAGGCGGGGCGCGCGGGCCGTCGCGGGCAGAGCTCGGTGGCGGTGCTGGTGGCGCGCGACGAGCCGATGGACACCTACCTGGTCCACCACCCGGAAGCGCTTCTGGGTACACCGGTGGAGAATTCGGTGTTCGACCCGACTAACCCGTTCATTTTGCGCGGGCACGTGTACTGCGCCGCGGTGGAACGGCCGTTGAGCGAGGCGGACGTCGAGGCCTTCGGCGCGCGCGACGTGGTGGACGACCTGACAGCCGCAGGCCTGTTGCGCCGCCGGCCGGCGGGCTGGTTCGCGGTGCCGCAGCTCGACGGCGAGATCACGCCGGAGTCGGCGCACGCCTCGGTGTCGCTGCGCGGCGGTGTCGGCGAGCAGGTGATGATCGTGGACGTCACCGACGGGCGGCTGCTCGGCACCGTGGACGCGGCGCGCGCGATGAGCCAGGTGCACGACGGGGCGGTCTACATCCACCAGGGCGAGTACTTCGTGGTCCAGGCGCTGGATCTGGACGACTACGTGGCACTCGTGGCGCCGGAGAGGCCGGACTACTCCACGCAGGCGCGCTCGACCACGGACATCACGATCCTGGGTGAGGCCCACCAGCTGGTCAACCCCTCGCCGGGGCTGTGGGTGGCAAGCGTCGACGTGGAGGTCATCGACCGAGTCACCGGCTACGTGGTGCGGCTTGCAGACGGCACCGTCAGCGAACACATCCCCCTCGACCTGCCCGAGCAGCGTCTGGTCACCCGCGCGGTGGCGTACACCATCGACCCGATGGTGCTGGACGAGCTGGGCATTACCGCCGGCGAGATCCCGGGCGCGCTGCACGCCGCCGAGCACGCCGCGATCGGGCTGCTGCCGCTTTTGGCCACGTGCGACCGCTGGGACATCGGCGGCGTGTCCACCGCGCTGCACCCGGACACGATGCTGCCCACGGTGTTCGTCTACGACGGCCACCCCGGCGGCGCGGGCTTCGCCGACGAGGGCTTCGCCCGCTTCCACGAGTGGATCGAGGCGACCTGGGAGACGGTGCGCTCCTGCGGCTGCGAGGACGGCTGCCCGTCGTGCGTGCAGTCGCCGAAGTGCGGCAACGGCAACCAGCCACTGGACAAGCGCGCCGCGCTGAAGCTGCTCGGCGCGCTAGTGACCATGACGGCGGGTGAAGCACCGCGCTAGGCGGTGCGCACGTTACGGCCCGGCACGGGCGGCGGCCTCCGCCCGGCGGCGGGTGGCTGCCACCACGACGTCGCCCGCTGTGATCTCGCAGGAGACCACGCGCGCGCCGTTGAGCTCCGCGGTGCGGTCCGCTGTGGCACAGGCGTCGGCGCCCTGGTACATCGCGGTCGCGCCGGCCACGGCGGCTAGGTCCGCCGCGACCCGGGCCCGGTGCGTGTCGGAGGTGTGCACCCCGAGCGCCACCACCGCCAGTGCCAGCGAAACTGCTGACGTGATGATGCCGGTGGCGGTGATGGTGGCGGAGCCTTCGTCGGAAAGCAGACGCATCAGAACTCCACGGGGAACACGGCTGTTGCGCGCATGGTGCCGATCGGCGCCGGGACCGAGGCGGCCGCGGTGGCCAGGCCCGCGTTTTCGGTGACGGAGACGTCGCCGCGGGGCGCGGCGTACTCCACCCCCAACGCGTGGGCGCGGGCGGCGGCACCCGCGATGTCCACGGCCGTGATGTAGGCGGCGACGGTGGCGATCCCGCCCACGATCGCGGCTGTGACCACCACGAGGGCCGACAGCGACAGCGCGGTTTCGACGGTGCTCATCAGCCCGGCGTGTTGCTCAGCGCGTCGGTGATGACGCTTTCGATGGCGTTGGTGACGGCGTCGCCGTTGACCACGAGGTAGAGCACACCGGCAAGCGCCGCGGCCGCGAGGCTGCCAAAGGCGTATTCGATGGTGGACATCCCCTGGTCAGAGCGCATTTTCTGGGCCCTGGAGGCAGCGTACAGATAGGCGGTGGTGAGTGCGGAATTGAGGTAGCGCATGGGAAAAACTCCTTCTAGTTGATCAGTGAGGTGCCGAGGCTGATCACCGCGGGCGCGAGCCCGAGGACGAAAAACGCCGGCAGGAAAAACGCGGTGAGCGGGATGGCGATGAGCACGCCCGCGCGTTCCGCTTTGGCTTTGGCCCGGTCCCCCGCGCCCGCGCGCAGCTGGGCGGCGATGCGCCCGCAGCCCGCGGCCAGCGAGGTTCCGGAGGTGGCGGATAGGGCAACAAGCCCGGCGAGATCCTCGCCGCCCGGCAGGTGGCGGATCTCGGCCCAGGCGCGCTGGGGTTCAACCCCCAGCGCCGTCAGCGAGGCCACGGTGTGCCACGGGCTGCGTGTCCCGTGGGTGTCGGCGACCGCAGCCGCCGCGGTGGCGGCGGGCAGGCCCGCTGAGACGCATGCAGCGAACAGTTCGATGTCGCTGGCACAGCGCTCCGGGTCGGCCTTCTCGGGGCCGTCGCGGGGCGCCTTCGGGGAGGCTGCGGTGACGCGGCCGCCCGGGCCAGCCGGAGCGACAAACAGCGCCGCGGCGACGAGGAGTGCTGGAACAAGGCCGATCATGCGCTGGCCCCCTCGATGATGCGGCGCGAGACCGCGACACCCGCACACACCAACGCGGTGCCCACCACCAAAAGCGCCCCGCCGAGCCCGCCGCCGGTGAGAAACGCCAGCGGGTTCGCGCCCATCGCGGTGCCCATGAGCACACCCGCTACCGGCAGCAGCGCGAGGACTGCGGCGGTGGTTTGCGGGCCGGCCAAGGCGGCGCGGGTGGCGTCGCGGTGGCGGTTGGCGTGGTCGATGTCGTCGCGAAGCGCGGCGACCAGCTTCGCCAGCGGCACCCCGCGCGAGGCCGACAGCGCCCAGAGCGTGCCGAGGCGTTCAAACTCCGGCACGTGGGTCTCCAGCGGCGCGCCGGAGCGGGCAAGTTGCGTCAGGCGGGCCGCTTCCGGTTGCAGCGGGGCCGGCGCCTGCTCGGCGGCACGCGCCAGCGCGTCCGGCATGGCGGCGCCTGCCTGCAGGTTGGTGGACACTGCCCCGAGGTACGTCGCGGCCGCCGCGCTGCGCCGCCGGGCGGCCCTGTCGTCGCGGCGGGCGCGCAGCACGTGCACCAGCGTCGCGCCGGCCATGGCCGCGGCGACCACGAGGCTGACGCGGCCGAACACCACCGCGCCGACGCCCGCAACCGCCATGGTGGCCGGGATAAGCCTGGGCGCGGGCCCAAGCGTGCGCTCGACCACCCGGTACGCGGGCGACGGCGCGGCGACGGCGACAGCGCAGGCGAGCAGAATCACGGTGATCATCGGGCGAGCTCCTCGTAGCCATCCAGCTCGCCGCGATCGGCGTCCCAGACCACTCTCGCGCGCACCGGCTCGCCCTCGAGCACGCCGATCTGCTGCAGGTAGCGGGTGCCGTCGGTGCGTCGTTTGACCACCAGCACCACGTCGATGGCAGCGGCGAGCTGGGCGTGCAGCCCGGCGCGGTCCATCCCGCCGAGTGCGGCGAGCGCCTCGAAGCGGGCGGGCACCTCCTCGATGGAGTTGGCGTGCAGGGTGCCGGCGCCGCCGTCGTGGCCGGTGTTGAGCGCGGCGAGCAGGTCGACCACTTCCCCGCCGCGGATCTCGCCGACGACGATGCGGTCCGGGCGCATGCGCAGCGATTGGCGCACCAGGTCCGCGATGGTGATCGCGCCGGCACCCTCGGCGTTGGCGCCGCGGCTGGTCAGGTTCACCACGTGCGGGTGGTCCGGGGTCAGCTCGAGGGTGTCCTCGATGGCCACGATGCGCTCGGCCGGGTCCACCTCCGCGAGCAGCGCGGACAGCAACGTGGTCTTGCCGGAGCCGGTGCCTCCGACGACCACAAACGCCTTTCGCTTGGCGACGATCCCCCGCACCAGCGCCGCCCTCTTTTCGTCAAGCGCGCCGCGCGCCACAAGATCGTCGAGCGTGGCCGAGGCGGTGCGCAGCACGCGCAGGGAGATGCAGGTGCCTGCCTGGGCGGTCGGGGCGAGTACGGCGTGGAAGCGCAGTAGGGTGCCGTCGTCGCGGGTGACGTGTCCGTCGCAGAACGGCTGCGCGTCGTCCAACCTGCGCCCGCAGCTGACGGCCAGGCGGGTGGCGAGCCGCCTCACGGAAGCTTCCGAATCGAACGTCAGCTCCGAGCGCTCCAACCCCTGGCCGGTGTCCACGTACACCTCGTCCGGGGCGTTGACGCAGATGTCGGTCACGGCAGGGTCCGCCAGGATGGCTTCTAGGGGGCCGGCGCCCGTGGTGTCGTCGCGAAGCTTGCGCATGATGTCTAACACCCCGATGTCGCTGATCACCACCGCCTCCTCGCGGATGATCGCGGCAATGCGCGCCGGGTCGGGCTGAGCCGGCTCGTCGGCCAGGCGGCGCTTCACGCGGGCGAGCACGTCGTCCATCTAGGCCACCTCCCCCAGCACTGCCTCGGCGGCGCGGTTGAGCGTGCGCGGCAGCTTCGCCGGCAGGCCGGCCTGGTCCAGCTGCTTGGTCAACCCGCGGACCTGCTGCACCTGGGCGATCACGGACGCTTTCGCCGTGTCCTCCACCTGAGCGGGCTCCAGCGAGGCCCACTCGCTGTGCCGCAGCACCAGCGCGTTGGCCACCCCGGCGGCGTTGCACTCGGCGACGATCCGGGCGGCGGCAGCGACCGCGCGCAGCTCGGGCCGCAGCATGACCACGGCGAGGTCGCAGCGGTCCGGCAGCAGCGCAAGCGGGGCGTCCACCACCGTCAGCCCCTCCGTGCCGGCGGCGTGCACCACCGCGTTGAGCTCCTCCAACGTCAGCCGGAACGGGTCCGCCACGGATGTGCGCGGGAACGTCAGCAGCGCGGTGCCGTCCTCGCCGGTGGGCAGCGCGCCGCGCAACTCCGCGCGCGAGACCGCCCCGCCGGCGGCGAAGTCGATTTCGCCCCAGCGCGCGCCGGGCGTGGCCTCCAGGCCCAGCAGCAGGTCCAGGCCGCCGGAGAGCTGGTGGGCGTCCACCAGCGTGGCGTTACCCGCCGCCCGGCACAGCGCTGCGGAAAGCACCGACGCGCCCGCCCCGCCGCACGCGCCGAGCACGGCGACGACCTTCCCGCTCGCCGCTGCCACGTCCGGGGCCAGCGCGAGCGCGCCGATGCTGCGCAGCACGTCCGCGGCCTGCGCGGGCAGGGCGAAGACGTCCTCGCGCGTCGCGGCCGGGGCGGTGTCCGCTACCACGGTGAACACGTTCGGTCCCCGTGGTTGGGTGCTGAGCGAGGGGGCCCGGAGGTCGTCGATAAGCAAGGCATGCGCCTTGGGTGCGTGGCGGGCGAGCTGGGTGTCGTCGGCGGCGTCGACGACCTTGCGGCCTGTGGCGGCGGCGATGTGGATGGCTTCGGAGTGCAGCGCCGGGTCCGCGACCGCGACGACGATGGGGCCTGTGTTCGTGTGTGTCATGGCGGTAGCGTGCAACCGCGGCAACCCGGAAACAATGGGCAGAATTTTTTCTGTGGATAACCCGCCCCACTTGCGGACGCTTCAACAATTCCACTGTGGATAAGTCGCCCCACGCGTCACACTGGTTTCACAGGCCTTAGCTACGCATCCGTAGGGTTTGGGGTCTACACTGCAGGGGTATGTCTGCTAACAAGCCGGTGGCGGCCTTCTTCGACCTGGACAAGACGATCATTGCGACGTCGTCCGCGTTCGCCTTCGGCAAGGAATTCCTGAACAACGGGATGATCACCCGCCAGGAAGCCTGGGAGCTCTACCTCACCAAAGCTCAGTACATGCTGGTGGGCCAGTCCAGCGAGAAGATGGACTCCACCCGCGACGCGCTCGCGCAGATGGTCGCCGGCTGGGACGTCGAGGACATCCAGCGCATCACCCGCGATACCCTGCGCGAGGTGGTCGCCCCCGCTATTTACGCCGAGGCGCGCGAGCTTATCGACGACCACAGGCGCGCCGGCCACCACGTCATCATCATCTCGGCCTCGGCGGAAATCCTGGTCGAGCCGATCGCCGAGGAACTCGGGGTGGACACCGTGGTCGCCACCGAAATGGCCGTGGAAAACGGCAAGCTCACCGGCGAAATCACCCGCTACCTCAAAGGCGACGCGAAGGCCGAGGCGGTGCGAAAGTTCGCCGCCGAGCATGACTTCGACCTGGAAAACAGCTTCGCCTACTCCGACTCCGCCACCGACATCCCCATGCTGGAACTGGTGGGCAACCCGGTGGCGGTGAACCCGGACCGGGCGCTGAAGAAGCACGCGCTGGCCAACGGCTGGCAGGCCCGCACCTTCAAAAACCCGGAGCCGCTGTTCCAGATGCCTAACGCGCGCGAGGTGGGCATCGGCGCCGGCGTGATCGCGGGTGTGACCGCCCTGGCCGTCGCCGGCGTCCTCATCGCCCGCGCCATGGGCGGCGGCAAGGACGACAAGCGCTCGGCGTAAAACCGCGTGACTTTTCTACCCCGATTCGGGCAAATACCTCCATACATCGCTAACATCGTGTGAAGAATTTCCAGGCACCTTCCCGGGTGCCGTATAAAAGCCACCCAGGAAGGTGAACTACAAGTGAGCAACGAAGGCCTCTACACCAGCGGCTCCACCGCCGTGAACGCCAAGGTGGACTCCATCCCGCTGCGCGACACCTACGCCACCCAGCCGGGCAACGACTCCATCGGCACCCTGATCTCCAACGCGTCCCAGCAGGTCTCCACCCTGGTCCGCGGCGAGATCGAGCTGGCCAAGGCCGAGGTCGTCGGCGAGGTGAAGAAGGGCGCCATGGGCGGCGGCCTGTTCGCCGTGGCCGGCGTGATCGCGCTGTACTCCTCCTTCTTCCTCTTCTTCGCCATCGCGGAGATGCTCGCGTCCTGGATGCACCGCGGCTGGGCGTTCCTGATTGTCTTCCTGGTCATGCTGGCGCTGGCTGGCCTGCTCGCCTTCATCGGCTTCAAGAAGATCAAGAAGATCAAGGCGCCGGAGAAGACCATCGAGTCCGTCAACGAGCTGAAGAACCTCAAGCCGGGCCAGGCGCAGAAGAACCTGGCCAAGGACGAGGCTGGCCTCTACACCTCCTCCGGCACGGGCTCCTCGCTGCCGCGCACCGGCGGCTCCACCGCCGTTAACCGCTAACGCACGCTTGCGTATCCGCGGGGCGCGTTAAGCTCCGCACATCCCCTACGCGCTGCTGCACCTGGTGTGCAGTCAGCGCGTATCCCGTTTCTGAGGTGTCCAGGGACGCCCCGAAGATCATTCCCGCGACTTCGCCTCCCGGGGTGAGCAGCGGCCCGCCGGAGTTGCCCTGGCGGATGTTGCCGCGGATGGTGTACGCCTCGCGCTCCACGCGCCCGGTGGTGTAGATGTCCGGGCCCGCGATTTCCAGCTTGCCGCGGATGCGCACCGGCGCCGCCTCGAACGGGCCGGACTTGGGGTAGCCCATCACCACGGCGCTGTCGCTGACCGCCAGCTCGTCTTCGGCCCAGCGCAGCTCCGGCAGCCCCAGTTCATCGGCGCGCAGCACCGCGATGTCGGTGTCCGGGTCGAACAGCACCACCTGCGCGGGTTTGACCCCCACCACGGTGTCCAGGGCCACCCGCTCGGTGCCGGCCACCACGTGCGCGTTGGTGAGCACGTAGCCGTCCTCGATGACAAAGCCGGTGCCCATGAGGCGCCGCCGGCAGGTTTCCGCGTCGCCCATCACGTGCACCACGCTGGGGCGCAGCTTCTCTACGACCTCCGGCTCCACCGCCGACCCATCCGGCGCCGCTACCTGCGCCCCGCCCGGCGAGAAGGGGGAAACCAACGGCGGCAGCCCGGATTCGTCGAGAAGCGCTGCGAACCTCGCCGGCAGTTTCGAGGCCGCCTCGGGGGCGGCGGCATCGATGGCGCCGAAGACACGGGAGGAGCGGATGCCGTCGCCGATCTCGCCCGGCACCGAGGCCGCCAGCGGGATGGAGATGAACCACAGCACCGCAGCCACCGCCACCGATTGGAACGTCGCGCCGAGCGCGGAATCCAGCACGCGGCGGCCCCGGGAGCGCACACGCCCGCGCAGGCTGGCGCCGACGGTGACGCCGACCAGGTTGCCCAGGCCCACAAACAGCACGACCAGGGCGATGAGCAGCACAATGCGCACCGTCTGGGACTCCGACAAGTCCAGGACGAACGGTGCCAGCGCAAGCCCGATGACCAGGCCCGCCACCACGCCGATTGCGGAAAGCACCGCGGAGAGCGCCCCCTGGCGCCAGCCGCTGATGCAGGCGGCGACGACGGCGAGCGCGAGCAGGACGTCGATAACCAGGTGCATTCCGGTGATGTTACCGCTCACGGTTGGCAGAACGCGCCAGCGCAGCCCGCAAGTCGCCAGGCTTTTCGTCCCAGGGCCGCACCCAGCCGCCCAGCTTCAGCACCACGGCGAGCAGCACGCCGGTAAAGCCCCACACCAGAAACTCGCCTGCCCAAAACGCCGGCCCCGACCATTCCTTGATGCCCAGCATCGCCCGGTTCTGCGGGTCCACGAGCTCCCGCACCGGCACGAAAAACACCGCATCGGTCTCCTCCTCGCTGGCCGGATAGACCTCGCCGGGCTCCGGGGTGAACGCCACCACGGAGCGCACGCGCCGGTTGCTGCCGCCGGTGGTGGCCGCGTCCAGCATGGCCAGCGGGATCACCCGGTCCGGGTCCAGGCCGGTTTCCTCCCACGCTTCGCGCAGCGCGGCATCCACGGGCCCGCCGTCGCTGGGGTCGATGTGGCCGCCGGGAAACGCCATCTGGCCGGAGTGGCTGCGCATGCGCGGGGTGCGGTGGGTGATCAGCACCCGCGCGTCCTCCGGCAGCTCGGTCGCGCGCGGGTCGCCGGCGAACAGGATCAACACGGCGGCCTGGTCCGCGCCGTCTTGTTGCAGCACGCGCGGCGACAGCAGCCGGCGCGGGATTCCCGCACCGCCGTCTTCGATGGCCTCTAGCAGGGGTTTCAGCCACCGCGGCGCGCGGTCCGGGCGCAGCGGCGCGTCCATCTACAGCGCCCCCTCGACAGCCGCGGCGAGCTCCTCAGCCGAGGTGAACTCCTTGGCAAACACCGCCACCTGCTCGCCGCCGCGCAGCACCACCGTCACCGGCACAACCGGCGGCAGGCCCTGCTCCGCGGCGAAGGCGCCCGAGTCGTCCTGGTAGCTGGGCAGATCCACCCCGATTTCCTCCAGCAGTGCCGCGCCATTGCCCGCGTTTTGGTCCGCGTGCACGCCCACCACCGTGTATTCCGGGTGCGTGCGCGCGAACTCCTCCACTGCCGGCAGCTCCGCGCGGCACGGCTGGCACCACCAGGCCCACACGTTGACCACGGTGATTTCCTTGGCCTCGCCGGCCACGTCCCCGCCCAGGCACGGCAGGTCCAGCCCAGCCGGGCAGTCCGGCCGTTGAGGCACCTGCTTCTCGACGGCCACAGGGTCCCCCGTTGGTTGATCGTCGACAAGCAAACTGCGCGCGCCCGCCACCACGAGCAGGGTCACCGCGACGATGACCGCAACACTCACCCAGATCGCGCGCTTCATGCAAGCCCCAGGATGTGGTCGCGCTCCGGGCCCGTGACCAGGTTCGCGGCCGCCTCAGGGTCGACCGGGCCGGCGCCGAAGCTGGGGCAGTCGAACGCAATCGGGCACACGCCGCACGCCGGTTTGCGGGCGTGGCAGATGCGGCGGCCGTGGAAGATGATGCGGTGGGAAAACATGGTCCACTCGCGGCGCTCGATGAGCTTGGCGATGGCGTGCTCGATCTTCACCGGGTCCGTTTCCTCGGTGAGCATCAGCCTTGCGACGAGCCGCTGGAAGTGCGTGTCCACCGTCAGCCCCGGCATGTCGAACGCGTTGCCGCGCACCACGTGCGCCGTCTTCCGCCCCACGCCAGGAAGCGAAACGAGATCCTCCAGCTTGGTGGGCACCTCGCCGCCGAAATCGGCGACCAGCCTCTGGCCCAGGCCGATGATGTTTTTGGCCTTCGAGCGGTAGAAACCGGTGGAGCGGATGAGCTCCTCCACCTCCGCCTGATCCGCTTCCGCGTACGCTTCGGCGGTGGGGTAGGCGGCGAACAACGCCGGGGTGACCATGTTGACGCGCACGTCCGTGGTCTGCGCCGAAAGCACCGTCGCCACCAGTAGCTCCAACGGGGTGGAAAAGTCCAGCTCGGCGTGTGCGTCGGGGAACGTCTCCGCGAGCGTGCGGTTGATGCGGCGGGCCCTGCGGGTGCGCCCGATATCCGTCTCCGCCCCCTTCGCCGCCGGGTGGGAACCAGGGCGGCGATGCTTCTTCGGAGAGGTGGAGGACATGAGGAGCATGCTAGTTACCCGTGGCGTAAAATGACACCTATGAATGTGATCCTCGTGCTGCTGGTCCCGCTCGTGCTCGGAGCATTCCCGCTGGCGATGGAGCGGCTTGAGGCGCGCGTAGTGGATTAACACCAACTTGGCCAACCACCTGACCAAGACTGCAAATGGGTGGTAAAGTGCGAAACGCACTGTGACGGCTGCTAAAAAGTTACGCGAAAGTGACTGTAACCACTGCCCCTGGCCGTCCCGCAATGAGGAGGATTCATGGAAGGCGTACAGGACACACTCGCCCGCGCCGGCATTTTCCAGGGCGTGGACCCGGAAGCAGTAGCCTCGCTAATCAACGAGATGGACACGGTGACCTTCCCCAAAGGCACCACCATCTTCGACGAAGGCGAGCCCGGCGACCGCCTCTACATCATCGTCGACGGCAAAATTAAGCTCGCCCGCCACGCCCCGGACGGCCGCGAAAACCTGCTATCCGTGATGGGCCCGTCCGACATGTTCGGCGAGCTATCCATCTTCGACCCGGGCCCGCGCACCTCCTCCGCCGTGTGCGTCACCGAAGTCACCTGCGCCACCATGGACTCCACAATGCTGCGCACCTGGATCGACACCCACCCGGAGATCTCCCAGCAGCTCCTGCGCGTGCTGGCCCGCCGCCTGCGCCGCACCAACGCGTCGCTTGCGGACCTCATCTTCACCGACGTCCCCGGCCGCGTGGCCAAGACGCTGCTACAGCTGGCCAACCGCTTCGGCACCCACGAAGGCGGTGCCCTGCGCGTCAACCACGACCTGACGCAGGAAGAGATCGCCCAGCTCGTCGGCGCCTCCCGCGAGACGGTGAACAAGGCGCTGGCCACCTTCGCCCACCGCGGCTGGATCCGCCTCGAGGGCAAGAGCGTGCTCATCGTCGACACCGAGCACCTCGCCCGCCGCGCCCGCTAGCGCGCCCCGGGGGTCGGGTGCCGTTTTTGGACCGGCGTTTTGTAAAACTCGGCAACACAAAAATCTGAGCTAGGGGTTTACAGGCCCGAAACGGCAGAAACGCCGACCTCTACAAACCCCAAACACGGAGCGCAAGAAAAATGGCCCAGCCGCAGCGGCTGGGCCAGCTTTCTGCCGACCCCTAGGGCGCGGCCTTCAGGTAGCGCAGGGCCACGCGGGTGGACTGCTCGGCGGCGCCGCGCAGCACCGGGTCCACATCGTCGTAGATCGCGTCGACCAGGGTGTTGATGTCGGCGTTCTCGCCGTGGGTCTTCAGCGCCTCGCGGATCTGCTCCAGGCGCTGGTTGCGGCGGTCGATGTACTTGCGGGCGTACGCCGACAGGTCCGCGCCTTCGGGGCCGTGGCCCGGCAGCAGCGGGATGTCCTTGCCCTGCTCCTCCAGAAGCTCCAGGGAATCCAGGTACTTGCCCAGGTCGCCGTCCGTCTCGGAGATCATGGTGGTGTGGCGGCCAGCGATGGTGTCGCCGGTGATGATGCCCTCCAGCTCGGTGGTCTCCGGGTCGCCCGGGTAGACAAAGAAGCACACGGAGTCGCTGGTGTGGCCCGGGGTGGCCACAACCTTCAGGCGTGGGGTGATGCCGTCGACGGCGACCACTTCGCCGTCGATAAGCGGATCCGCCCCCGAGCTGTACTGCGGATCCAGCGAGCGAACAGGAGCACCGGTGAGCTGGCGGAAACGCTCCGCGCCGTCAGCGTGATCGTGGTGACGGTGCGTGAGCAAAATGAGCGCCACCTCCCCCGCCTTGGAGTGGAGGACGTTGAGGTGGCCTTCGTCCTCCGGGCCCGGATCAACGACGATGCTTCGCTGATCCCCCTCGCCCCTGATCACCCAGGAGTTGGTCCCCTCGAGCGCCGCGTAGCTGGGGTTCGGCGCCAGGACCACCGCGGCGTTGGCGGTCACAGGGCGCAGTTGGCTGTAAGCGGGATGTTGCATATGCCCCAGCGTACCCGCTTAACAGCGGTGTATTGGAGTTCTAGCTCTTCAGCTCGACGACGAGTTCGACCTCGACAGGCGTGTCCATCGGCAGCGACGCCACGCCCACTGCGGAGCGGGCGTGCGCACCGGCTTCACCGAAGACCTCCTGCATGAGCTCGGAGGCGCCGTTGATCACGGCGGGCTGGCCGGTAAACGCCGGGTCGGAGGCGACGAAGCCGACGATCTTGAGCACGCGGGCGACGTTGTCGATGCCGACCAAGTCATCCACCGCGGCGATCGCGTTGAGCGCGGCCTGGCGAGCGTAGCCGTAAGCGGCCTCCTCGGTGACCTCCGCGCCGACTTTGCCGGTGGCGGGCAGTTTGCCGTCGATAAACGGCAGCTGGCCGGACGTCCACACCTGGTTTCCGGCCTCGACGGCGGGCACGTAGGCAGCAACGGGTGCAGCGACGGCGGGCAGCTCGATACCGAGCTCCTTGAGACGATCAGTCCACATCTATTCGACCTCCCGCTTCATGTAAGCGACAACGTTGTCCTGGGTCGGGCCCGGTACAACGGAGACGAGCTCCCAGCCGTCCTCGCCCCAGGTGTCCAGAATCTGCTTGGTGGCGTGCGTGAGCAACGGAACCGTTGCGTACTCCCATTTCGTCATGGCGCCCAAGACTACCTACAGGCCGACAACTTCGCCGCCGGCAGAGAGGTACTCCGCCCAGTCCGTCACGTGCGGGTTCTTGCGCAGCACCGCGCGGCGCTGACGCTCCGTGAGCCCGCCCCAGACGCCGAACTCGACCTTGTTGTCCAGTGCGTCGGCGCGGCACTCGGTGAGCACCGGGCACGCGCGGCAGATCGCGGCGGCCTTGCGCTGCTCCGCACCCCGGACGAACAGGGCGTCCGGATCCTTGCCGCGGCACTGCGCGTGGGTGACCCAATCCCCCCGGTCAAAAACGAGATGTCCGGATGCGTCGCACTTGCGGGACGTGGTCCGTTGTGCGTTTCGCTGCGCGGTGTTACCCAAAGCCGTGGTCATAGCCGTGCTCCTCTACTCGTTCACCTGCGCCGTCTCCCCGGCGCAGTTTTATACATCCGACCGTATATCTGCGGTCCTATGTAAATGTAATCACACAAAAGAGAATTCTGTCGAATGGGTCACATTTTTGGGGGGTCTTTTATATTCCCGCGCGCGGGCCGAGTCATTTAAGGTAATGGCGTGTCCGCACTGAAATCCCTAGGAAGCCTGCTTGCCACGCTCGCCGCGGCGGCGCTGGCCATTGCCCTGTGCCTCGCCCCTCTCGCAGGCCTCGGCGGCGCCGCCGTCGCCCGCACCGACGAGACGATGCAGTCGAACCTCTCCGACCTCACCCACGGCGAAGTCCCCGGCGTCACCACGATTAACGACGCCAACGGCACCCCCATGGCCTGGATCTTCAAACAGCGCCGCTACGAGGTGGCCAGCGACGGGATCTCCCAGCACGTCAAGGACGCCCTGGTGGCCACGGAGGACCGCCGCTTCTACCAGCACGAGGGCGTGGACATGCAGGGCTTCGCCCGCGCGATGGTGACCAACGTGCTCGCCGGCGGGGTGGAGCAGGGCGCGTCCACGATCAACCAGCAGTACGTGAAGAACTACCTCTGGCTCATCGACGCGGAGAACGAGGACGAGGCCAACGCCGCCACCGAACAGTCCATCCCGCGCAAGCTGCGCGAGATGCGCATGGCCTCCGACCTAGACAAGACGCTGGAGAAAGACGAGGTGCTGACCAGGTACCTCAACCTCGTCTCCTTTGGCAACCACGCCTTCGGCATTGAGGCGGCGGCGCTGACCTACTTCGACGTCCCCGCCCGCGAGCTCGACCCGGCGCAAGCGGCGCTACTGGTGGGCATCCTGCAGTCCGTGGAAGCGCTCAACCCGTACACCAACCCGGAAGGCGCCACCCAGCGCCGCAACGTGGTTCTGAATAACATGGCAGCCCAGGGCTACCTGGACCAGGCGGAAGCGGACCGCCTGGCCGGCACCCCGCTGGGCCTCCTGGAGCAGCCGAAGACGCTGCCGCAGGGCTGCATCGCCGCCGGCGACAAGGGCTTCATGTGCGACTACGCCCTCCGCTACCTCGAGGACAAGGGGCTGGACACGGAGACCATCCTCAACGGCTCCTACACCATCACCACCACCCTGGACCCGGCGGTGCAGGAGGCGGCCAACAACGCGGTGCGCAACAACGTCAGCCCGTACACCCCGGGTGTGGCCGAGGTGATGAACATCGTCCGCCCCGGCGCGGATTCCCGCGACGTGTTGGCCATGGCGTCCTCGCGTTTCTACGGCCTGGACCTGGACCAGAGCCAGACCATCCTGCCGCAGCCGGCCTCCCTGGTTGGCGCCGGTGCGGGTTCGGTGTTCAAGATCTTCACCGCCGCCGCGGCGCTGGAGCAGGGCTACGGCTTGAACACGATGCTGGAGACGCCGGCGCGCTCGGTACTCTACGGCATGGGCGACGGCGGCGCGGCCAACTGCCCGCCGGGCGCGTACTGCGTCGAAAACGCCGGCACCTACGCCCCGCGCATGACGCTGCAGGACGCGCTGGCGCAGTCGCCGAACACCACGTTTGTGGAGCTGATCCAGAAAACCGGCGTGGCGCCGGTGGTTGACCTGGCGGTGCGCTTGGGCCTGCGGTCGTACGCGGACGAGAACTCGTTCGGCGACGGCCGCTCCGTCGCCCAGGCGGCGAAGGAAGAGAACATGGGCGCGTTCACCCTGGGCCCCCTGGCCGTGAACGCGCTGGAGCTGTCCAACGTGGGTGCCACCTTGGCCTCTGGCGGGCGTTGGTGCGAGCCGAACCCGATCAAGGAAGTGCTGGACGAAAACGGCAAGCAGGTCTTCATCGACCGCCCCGCCTGCGAGCAGGCGGTCGAACCGGACATCGCCGGCGCGCTGTCCCAGGGCATGTCAAAGGACATTGTCGACGGCACCGCGTCCGCTTCCGCCCGCAACAACGGCTGGTCCGCCCCGACGGCCGCGAAGACGGGCACGACGGAGTCCCACCACTCCACCGCGTTTTTGGGCTTCACCCAGACCATGGCGGCCGCGCCGTACATCTACAACGACGGTACCCAGTCCACCCCGCTGTGCACCCAGCCGGTGCGCCAGTGCCAGTACGGCACGCTGTTCGGCGGCAACGAAGCGGCCGACACCTGGTTCCAGGCGGCGGCCGGGGTGCCGGGCGCGGCGGCGGGCGGGCTGCCGCCTGCGAGCCCGGTGCACATGCGTGGAACGAAGCGCGGGGCGCTGGACGCGGTGGTCGGCCAGTACTCCTCCGCCGCGAAGTCCCAGCTTGAAGCGCAGGGCTACGCGGTCACGCTGAACACGGTCAACGGCGCCGGCGCGCCGGCCGGCACGGTGGTCTCCGCGGTCCAGGACGGCCCGAACACCACGGTGACGCTGAACGTCTCCGACGGCGCCGGCGCCGCCAGCGCCAGCCCCTCCGCGCCCCCGAGCTCGGCGGCGGCCCCCTCGCCGTCCGCGCCGCCGCAACCAAGCCCCGCTTCCCCGCCGGGCATCGAGGGCCTCGAGCAATCGCTCAACGACGCCCGCGACGCCATCGCCGACGTCTTCGGCGGCGGGGCCGGAAACGGCAACTAGCTCAGGCGCGCCTTGACGGCCTCGGAGAGGCGCTTGCCGTCGGCGCGACCCTCGGCCTTCGCCGTGGCGGCCTTCATGACCTGCCCCATCTGGGCCATGGACTCGGCGCCGGTCTCGGCGATAGCTTCGTCGATAAGCTTGGCAAGCTCGTCGTCATCCAGCTGCTTCGGCTGGTACACCTCGAGGATCGAGGCCTCGGTGAGCTCGGCCTCGGCGAGGTCGTCGCGGCCGTTGGTTGTGTAGATGTCCGCAGACTCGCGGCGCTTCTTGATCTCGCGGGCGATGATCTTCTGAATCTCCGCGTCGTCCACCTCGTGCTTGGATCCTTCGGTCTCGGCGGTCTGGATCGCGGCCAGCAGCATGCGGATCGTGCCGGTGCGCTCCTTTTCCTTCGCCTTCATGGCTTCCTTGAGGTCTGCGCGGATCTGGTCTTTCAGTGCACTCATGCTTGCGAGATTACAGTGGTGCGGGTGAAGAAGTTGACGGGAATCGGAGCACTTTGCCTATCGACGGGCGCCGCCACGCTGACGTGGGCGTACACCCAACGCAACAATTTCCAGCTGCGCGAGTACACCCTGCCCCTGCTCGAGCCGGGTGTGTTGGACGGGCGCGGGGAATTTCGGGTGCTGCACGTGTCCGACCTGCACATGATCCCGGGGCAGAGGCAGAAGGTCGATTTTGTCTCCAGCCTGGACGCGCTCGAGCCCGACCTAGTGGTCAACACCGGCGACAACTTGTCGGATGTCGGCGGGGTGCCGTGGGTGCTGGACGCGCTGGGCCCGCTGTTGAACCGCCCGGGTGCGTTCGTGTTCGGCACCAACGACTACTGGGCGCCGCGGCCCGTCAATCCGCTGAAGTACCTGACCGGGGCGAAGCGCGAGCCGTCCTACGAGGACCTGCCGTGGGAGGGCATGCGCGCCGCGTTTGTGGAGCGCGGCTGGCAAGACGCCACCCACGCCCGCCTGGAATTCAAGGCCTCCGGCGTGCGCCTGGCGCTGGCGGGCGTGGACGACCCGCACCACGAGCTGGACCGGTATGCCGAAATCGCCGGGGCGCCTCACGAGGATGCCGATCTGTCTATCGGGCTGCTGCACGCGCCGTACCGCCGGGTGCTGGACGCATTTGAGGCCGACGGCTACCAGCTCGCGCTGGCCGGCCACACCCACGGCGGGCAGATCTGCCTGCCCGGCGAGCGCGCGATTGTGACCAACGCGGACATCGACCGCGAGCGCGCGTCCGGGCTGCACAAGTACGGCAAGATGTGGATGGAAGTCTCCAACGGCTTAGGCCAGTCCAAGTACGCGCCGGTGCGCCTGTTCTGCCCGCCGTCCGCGAGCCTGATCCGGGTGGTGGAGCGCGGAGAGTAGGTATTGTGACCTGCCGTTTTGGCTGATTCGCCGCCCGGGGGTAATGTGTTGCCAGTACCGCGGGCGAGAGTCCGAAGATACAACCGGGATATGGCGCAGCTTGGTAGCGCGCTTCGTTCGGGACGAAGAGGTCGCAGGTTCAAATCCTGTTATCCCGACCACGTACAACCCGCCTTTCGAGGCGGGTTTTCGCATTTGCCGCGCCCTTGCTCCGAGAATCCTGACAGATCACGGCAGCCGTTTGCTCCGACCTGGGGCGATGGGATCCGCCTGACAGATTCAGCCGCGAAGAGTCGGGGTCCCTGCCCCTTAACGCTCTCGCAACATGGCCCCCATCACGCTGGTGCACGTACCGCTTCGAGTACACACCTACCCCTCAAGGAGGCCTACATGAAACGCATCATCACCAGCGCCGCCGCCTGCGCGATCGCTCTCGGCACCGTCGCCGCCCCGGCCCACGCCGCCACCGTCGGCGAGAAGGACGCGGACGGCAACTGCGCCGTCACCCTCACTGACATGGAGAAGGAGTTCATCATGGACACCTTCGACGAGTCCAAGCAGATCGGCGAGCACGAGCGCGCCCGCGATGTCGTCGCCGCTGTGGAGACGGTCTACCCGGGCGTCATGGCCGCCAACGAGTCCGACCTCAAGGGCGAGGCGCCGGACTACTCCACGATCCTGCCGGCTGACCTGGTCAAGCCCTACACCGAGGCGCTGCGGACCCTCGACGAGACCGAGCCGATCACCGCCACCACCCTCGAGGACGTGGACACCGACGCGTGGACAGTCGGTCCGTCCACCGCGCCGATGGCCGAGGCCCCGTTCACCGCGGGCACCGAGCTCTACGAGGCATGGTCCGCCACCCCCAGCGGCATGCTCTCCATGAACCAGCAGCTTATCGACGTAGCTAACGCCTCAGCCGCCACCTCCTGCGCCAAGGGCGACGCGAAGGAAATGGACTACCCCACCGGCCCCATCGCCCTGGATAAGACTAAGCCGGGCAAGGACAAGCCGGGCAAGGAAGGCATGGACAAGGACAAGCCGGGCGACATGGGTTCGTCCGACAAGGACAAGGACGGCAAGGACTCCCCGAACGTTGCCGCGATCGTCGGCGGCGTGATCGCTGCCCTGCTGGCTTTGGCGGGAATCGCGGCGGCGCTGCCGATGCTGGGCATTCACGTGCCCGGCATGAACATGCCGCGCATGTAGCCCCGCCTAGACACGCAACCAGACCTCAAGCCGACGGCCACCACAAAGCCCCAGGTCGCCAAACGCGCTGAGGTCTGGTTTCCCGCTGAGGTCTGGCTACGCCCCCGTAACCAGACCTCAAGCAGACGGCACCGAGCAAAGAAGGACGGCCCGGAGACGCGAAACGTCCCGCCCTCGGTGCTGAACCGGGGACGGGACGTGACGGGCTAGAAATATTTAACGCTTCGCGATCGGGCCAAGAACCTCATCGACCGGGAACGGGAAGAGCAGCGCCAGCAACGAGAGCAGGCCCACGATGCCGGAGATTGCCAGAACGGCGATCAGGCCGACGTTGGAGAGCGAGGAGCCCTCGGAGCTCTGGGAAGGCTGCTCGGCCGGGGCTGCCTCAACCGGCTTCATCTTGTTTTCGAAGGTGAGGCCGTGGTTGATGCTCTCGATGCCGAGGGCGTTGTTGACCAGGAAGAACAGGTCGGTCTGGTCGATCTGGCCGGTGACGTTGGCGGCACCCGGGCCGGACGCTGCCACGCGCAGCTGCGCACCGGTGTGCTGCTGGCCGCCGAGCGCTTCCTCGTCCTCGTTGGTCTTCGAGGTGGCGAAGTTCACGGCCATAGTGGAGCCTTCGACGGTGGTCAGCTGGGTGACGCGGCCGGCGGTGTTGGCATTGTCGTAGGTGATCTGCGCGGTGTGAGCGTGGTCGGCGGTGGCGACGATCAGGGTCTCCTCGCCGGTTTCCTCCACCCACTTCTGCACGGCCTGGACGGCCTCGTCGAGCTGGCCGACCTCACCGATCAGGCCGCAGGCGTCCGCCTGGTGGTCGGCCTTGTCCGGCGACGCGGACTCGACCTGGAGCAAGAAGCCGTTGTCGTTGCGCAGCAGCTCGAGCGCCTTGGAGGTCATCGCGCCCAGGCGCGGGGTCTCCTCGGTGAACTCCGGGTTGGCCACACAGGTCGCCGGCTGCAGGTCTCCGCCGTCGGTCGTCGGGATGGACTGGTTGAGCACGCGCGGCATGTTGCCTTCGGAGAACAGGCCCAGCACCGGCTTGTCGGCGTTCGCCTCGGCGATGGCCTCGAGCTCAGACGCGTTGGTCACCACCTGGTAGCCGTTGTCCTTCGCGTTGTCCAACACCGACTTGCCGGCGGTCCAGGTGTTGCCGCTGGCGTTCCACTTGCCGCCCTGAACGACCTCGGTGTCGAAGTACTTGCGGCCGCCGCCGAGGGTGACGTCGGCACGCAGGTCCACGATCTGCTCCGAGATGGAGCCCAAGCCGCCGTTTTCACGCAGCTGCTCGCCCTTGGCCACCTTCTTGTCGCCGGACGGTGCGTAGTAGGAGCGGTCGAGCGCGTGCGCGGCGAAGGCAGCCGGGGTAGCGTCCTGGATCTCGGCGGTGGAGACGTTGCCGATCTTCATCCCGCGGGCCTTGGCCAGCTCACCCATGGTGGCGACCGGCTTACCGGCGTTGTCCACACCGATGGCGCCGTTGTAGGTCTTCACGCCGGAGTTCCACGCGGTGCCGGTGGCGGCGGAGTCTGCCACGTAGTTGGGCAGGCCGGTTTCCTTATCCAGGGAGAAAGTGGTCAGGTACCCGGTGTAGTCCAGGTTGTCCAGGCCTTCGAAGCGGCCGGCGGAGCCCTTCAGGTAGTTGCGGGCAGCGGTGATCTCGGAGTCGCCGGTGCCGTCGCCGATCAGGACCACGACGTTCTTCGCCTTGGCGTTGTCGATGCCCTGGCCCTCGGTGCCAAACTGGGCGCAGTCGCCCACCTTCGGAGTCTCGCCGGCAGCGACGAGGTAGCACAGCTGGTCGCCCGGCTTGGCCTTCGAACGGTTGGCCAAGGAAACGACCTTGTTGTCCTTATTGATCTTCCACGGCTTCTGGCCGCCGTCGGTGCCGCCGTTGAGGCCGAGCGCGTTGGCCATGACGTAGAACGCGTCGGTCTGGTCGATCTGGCCGTTGACGTTCTCGGAGCCCGGGCCGTAGCCGGCGATGCGTACCTGGGTGCCGGTGTGCATCATGGAGAAGTTCGGGGTGTCGAACGGGTCGCCGTTTGCCTTCTTGTCAAAGACCGGGTTGCCCTCCTCATCCAGCCACGGCTGGGTGCCGAAACCGACGGACATGACCGCACCGCCGTCCTTCGGGGACTGCAGGCGGGTCACGGCGGACACAGACGGGCGGCCGTCCGGAATGATCTCGGCGGTGTGCGCGTGGTCGGCGGTGACCACGATCAGGGTGTCCTTGTCCTTCTTGGCAAAGTCCAGGGCTTCCTTGATCACTTCGTCGATCTGATCGGTCTCGCCGATCATTCCGCAGGCGTCGGCCGCGTGGTCCGCTTTGTCGATGGATGCGGATTCGACCTGCAGGAAGAAGCCCTTGTCCGCCGACGGGTCGTCGAGAAGCTCGATGGCCTTCTTCGTCATTTCAGCTGCGGACGGCTCGTCGCCGCGATCCGCTTCCTTGCAGACCTCGGGCTCGGTGGTGCCATCGGACTTCACCGGCACGGTCTGCTCAAACTTGCGGGTCATGTTTTTGTCGTGGAACAGACCGAGCACCGGCTGGTCCTGGTTTGCGACGGTGATGCCCTCGAGGCCCTGCTTGTCGTCGACAACCTGGTAGCCCTTGGCAATCGCATTCTCACGGACCGACTTGCCGGCCTCCCAGTCGGCGCCGCCGTCGTTCTTTTCGGTCAGGAACGGGTTGCGGTTCTCGCCGCCCTCAAGCACCTCAGCGTCGAAGTACTTGCGGCCGCCGCCCAGGGTGACGTCGGCGCGGGTATCGATGATCTGCTCGGAGATGGAGCCGAGACCGCCGTTTTCACGAGCTTCAGCACCCTTGACCGGCTTCGCCTCGCCGGACGGTGCGTAGTAGCCGCGCTTGGAAATGTGCGAGTGCATCGCGCCCGGAGTCGCATCCTGGATCTCCGCGGTGGAGACGTTGCCGGTGCGCATGCCGGCGTTCTTGGCCATCTCCAAGAGGTTCTCGTGCGGCTTGCCCGTAATGTCCACGGACAGCGCGCCGTTGTAGGTCTTTCCGCCCGTGGACCAGCCGGTCGCGGACGCGGCGGAGTCGGTCACGTACTGGCGCTTGCCGTCCTTGCCCACGGCGAAGGTGGTGTACGCGCCGGACGCGGTGAGCTCGTCGAGGCCCTCGAAGCGGCCGTTCGCGCCCTTGAGGTAGTTGCGCGCCGCGGTGATCTCCTGGTGGCCCATGCCGTCGCCCAGGATGAAGATGACGTTACGGGCCTGAGCGTCGGAGTTGCCCTGGCCACCCTTGCCAAACTGGGTGCAGTCGCCCGGCAGCGGCGCGACGACGTTGCCTTCGGAATCAATGGTGATGCAGGTGTCCTTGCCGTTGAACGCCTGCTCCGCGGACTGAGCGAGAGAAACCGGCAGGTTCGCCAGTGCCAGCGCGGAGACGCTGACGACAGCTGCCACTGCCTTGGAGGAGAAACGCATAAGACTTCCTTGAGGTAAGAGGGATGGTTTTTGTAACCACGGCGCAATCTACTCTCAGGTTGCGTACAGGAGGCTACATTCAGGTTAATTTCAGGTTACGTCCGCATCATCGCAGCTCCCGGGCCCTATATGTGCTGTAGGTAAGTGAAATCGGTGTTCAATTAGCGGCGCTTTTTCATCACGAGGGGTTTAACTACTCCCCCAGCAACCGGACCTTCAATGCAAAAAACGGCCCCCGGATCGCTCCGGGAGCCGTCTTTTTTCGCGCGGGCTAGCGCGGGTGTCACCACGTTCCAACAGAGAGGTGACAGTTAACATCACATTTTAGGGATTTGAAAAACGGCTGTCTACCTAAGCGTTTGCTTAACGACGGCCCCGTGCCCCAACCAGGCCCGCCACCGCAAGCAGGGCGGACAGCAGCACCGCCGAGACGATGCCGCGGTAGTCGCCGCCGTTGCCGCCCGCCGAGACAGCGGTGGACACCCAGTGCATCGGCGCTGCTTGCGACAACGCCACCCACACAGAGTCGACCTGCGCGGTGGTCGCGGTGCGCCACACCCAGCCGACGAGCCCGGTCTGCACAAGCGCAAGCACGCCGGCTGAGCCAAGACCAACCCCAGCGCCGAACGCTCGACTTAACACGGAAGCCAGGCCCGCGCTGGCGAGCGTGCCCAGCAGCAGGCCTATAAACGCCACCCCGTATTCCTGCACACCAAACCCGGATCCGATCACCCCGGCCAAGATGGTGCCCGCGGCGGCCAAAACCACGGAACCGGCGCTCAGGATCCACCAGCGCCCGCGGGATGCGAACCACGCCGCCGCCAGTGCGGTGCCTCCGAGTACGGCCATCGCCGCGAGCAGCATCGCCGCCACCGGCGCAAGGGTCGGGCCGACCGGCTCAGCCCCGGCAGCACCCGGCGCGACTGCCGGCACCGGCAGGGCCGCGCGCACCGCGCCAACCTTGTCGGCGTTCATGCCCGCCATCTGGTTGATCTTTTCCACGCCGGCGACCAACTCGTCGATGCCGCCGGTGGCCTGCCCGGTCTGCGTCTGCAGTTCACGCAGGCCCGCGGCCAGCTCGGCGGAGCCGTTCGTGGCTGTATATATACCGTCGTGGTAGCCGTAGCCCGGTACGGCGAGTTGGTTGGCCAGGTCGCGGGAGCCGTCGCGAAGCTGGTTCATCTTCGCCACCACGTCCGGCGGCAGCTGGGCGGTCTCTGCCTGGGCCCGCAGGTCCTTCAGCGACTCGCGCGCCTTGACCGCCTCCGGGTCTTTCGCGTCTTTGAGTTCCTCCAGGGAGCGATCGATCGCGCCGACCACCTGGCCTCGCACCGCCTCAAACCCGGAGACCTGCCCCACGATCTCCCCGATGGAGTCCGCCAGCTGCGTCGCGCCCGCGCCCAGCTGGCCGGTGCCGGCCTGGAGCTGGACCATGCCATCGGCGAGTTGCTGGGATCCGGACTGGGCGGCGGCGAGGGCGTCGATAAGCTGCTGAGTTTGCCCCTGCGCCTCGCCGATGCCCGCGGCGAGCTGGCCCGCGCCCTCCTTGAGTACCTTCGCCTGCTGCCCGGCCTCACCGGCGGCACGACGCGCGTCGCCAAGATTGTCCGGGCCGACCTGCGGGGCGCCCGAAACCTCAGCATCGCGCCCCGCGTTCGCCCATGTGTCGGCCGGATTCATGGGCAAAAACACCCCGACTACCAGCGCCAAAAGCGCACACACCAACCGCCACGCGTTGCCCGATTTCATGGCATTGTTCTTAGCACTCGCGCCCAACTTGCTGCGGGAGGCGCACCGCCAGCGCATCGTCGGGAATGCTCACCGTTAGAACCGTGTCGGCAGCCTTGATACTGTCGTAAGGGTTCTTGCCAAAACCATGGAATGAAATGGGTTCACCATGACACTTCCCCTTGTCATCGGGCTCGTCGCAGCGACGGTGGTGCTCTCACCGATCCTCGTGCGAGTCATAGACAAGAAGGCCGGGTACCCGCTCGCGGCGATACTCTTCGCCGCCGCGGCCGTGCTCGGCTCCAAGTTCACAGAAGTCTCCCGCGGCACGGACCTTGAATGGTCCGTGGAATGGGCACACGACGTGATGGGCACGGGCACCTCCGTGGACTTCGCGTTGCGCGCAGACGGGCTGGGCATCTTCTTTGCGCTGCTGGCGCTGGTCATCGGCGGCGTGGTCTTTTTGTACTCCGCCGCGTACCTGCCCGAGCGCGACGGCAACACCAGCTTCTACACCATCATGACGGCGTTTACTCTGTCGGTGCTGCTGCTGGTGCTTGCGGACGATGCCGTGTTGCTCTTCATCGCCTGGGAGCTCGTCTCCATCGCGTCGTTCCTGCTCATCGCACGCTCCGGCTCCTCCGGCGAGGCCGGGTCCTACCGCACCCTGATCCTCACCTTCTTCGGCGGCCTGACGCTACTGGCTGGCCTGGCCGTGGCCTCCGCGCAGACCGGCACGACGCGCCTGCAGGACATCCTCGCTGCCGACATTTGGGGAGACAACCGCGTCACCGTCGTGGTCGCGCTGCTCATCGCGTTTTCCGCGTTCACCAAGGCAGCGCAGTTCCCCTTCCACTTCTGGCTGCCCGAGGCCATGGCCGCTGCCACCCCGGTCTCCGCGTTCCTGCACGCCGCAGCCGTGGTCAAGGCCGGCATCTACCTGCTGGTGCGCTTTTCCACCATCTTCTCAGACGTCGCCGCGTGGAACTACCTGCTGGTCACCGCAGGCCTGTTCACCGCATTGATGTCTGCGCTGTTCGCCATTACTAAGACGGACCTGAAACACCTCACGGCGTACTCCACCGTGTCCCACCTGGGTTGGATCGTCGCCGCGATCGGCATCGGCACCCCGGTCGCCCTAGCCGCGGCGTTGACTCACACGCTGGCGCACGCGCTGTTTAAGTCCTCGCTGTTCATGCTCATCGGCGTGGTGGACCACGAGGCCGGCTCGCGCGACATACGCCGCCTAGGCCCGATCTACAACAAGATGCCGTTCACGTTCGCCTCCACCTTCGTCGCCGCCGCATCCATGGCCGCGGTACCGCCGCTGTTCGGCTTCGTGTCCAAGGAATCCATCCTGGATGCCTTCCACGAATCCTCCTACGGCGCGCTCCTGCTCACGGTGGCAGGCATCGCCGCGTTCCTCACCTTCGTGTACTCGGCGAAGATCGTCTTCGGTGCATTTATCGACGGACCAAAGGACCTCCCCGACGTCCACGAAGCCCCCACCGCCCTCTGGCTGCCCGCCGCGCTGCCGGGTCTGACCTCCGCGGTCCTGCCATTTGTGCTGTTCTGGGTGGACAACCCCGTCTCCGCAGGCGTGCGCGCCGTGACGGGCGACGACAGCTTCGCCACCCACCTCGCCCTCTGGCACGGCGTGACCCCGCCGTTTTTGGTGTCGGTGGCAGTTTTGGTCGCTGGCGTTGTGTTCGTGGTGTTCTTCCGCAAGCGCGTCTTCGCAGCACTGGGCAACAAGGACCTTCTGCCCGCAGACGGCACCGAGGTCCTGGCCTGGCTCACCCGCAGCCTGTCCGACCTGGGCAAACAGCTCGGCTCGCTGGCCGACGGCTTCAACCCGTCGCGCCACCTCTTCCCCCTGCTGGCCTCCGTCACCGCGATGGGCCTGTGCGTGATCGTGCTCACCGATGGTATCGATGGCGTCACCCCGGCCCCGCGCGCCGAAGGCCTGGACGTGTGGTGGGACCTCATCCCATTCGCCATCATCGCGATGTCCGTGCTGGGCATGGTGTTCACCCGCTCCCGCCTCGCCTCCGCCGTGCTGCTGGGCACCGTCGGCGTGGGCATGACCCTGCAGATGTTCCTGCTGGGCGCCCCGGACGTGGCCATGACGCAGTTCCTGGTCGAGTCCCTGACCGTGGTGGTCATCCTGGTGGTGCTCCGCTACCAGCCGCGGATGTTCCCGGAGACGAAGGCCCGTCGCAAGGCATTTGCCTCCATCTTCGCCCTGCTCGCAGGCGTGGTCACCTTCTTCGGCGTCTACGGCCTGACCGGACGCCGCGGCCGCTCGGAGCTCGCCGAGTGGTACCTCACCCAAGGCGGCGAGGCCACCGGCGCCGACAACATCGTCGCCGTGATCATCGTGGAATTCCGTGGCTTCGATACCCTGGGCGAGCTGTCCGTGCTCGGCATGGCCGCCGTGGTCATCGCCGCGGTGGTCAGCTCCATGCCGCGCCACATGTTCGAGGCCGGCACCCGCCCGCGCCCGTTCGGCCAGTCCCAGCTCAACTCCATCCCGCTGCGCAAGGCCGCGGCCCTGGTCGCGCCGGTGCTGGTGGTGCTGTCCGTGCTGATCTTCTTCCGCGGCCACACCGCCCCCGGCGGTGGCTTCGTCGCCGCGCTGGTCATGGCCACGGCGTTCGCCCTCAACTACCTGTCCCGCGGCGCCGACGCGGACGTGGTGAAGAACTTCACCCCGATCCGCCTGACCGGCTGGGGCATCATCATCGCGATTTCCTCCGGCTTCCTCGGCTTCATCGAAGGCGGGTTCATGTACGCCATCCACGGCGAAATCGCCGGCGAGCACATGACCACCTCCCTGATCTTCGACTTCGGCATCTACCTCGCCGTGCTGGGCATGGTCACCGCGGCGATCAACGCGCTCGGCGGCTACCTGCGCCCGGGCATGGACCTGTCGGACCTGGACTACACCCGCGACGAGGCGAACAACCCGCTGCCGAGCATCCCCGAGCCCATGCACCCCGAAAACTCTGTGGACGCGCACCCGGACCCGATCAACCCGGCGCACGACCCGCAACCGGTTATCACGAAGGAGCACTAACCCATGGTCATGGCACTTACCATCGCGGTCCTGGTCGCGGGATCCGTGTACCTGGTCCTGCAACGCGGCATGGTGCGCGTGGTCTTCGGCATGTCCTTGTTCGGCCACGCCACCAACCTCACCCTGCTCGCCGGCGGTGTGGGCGCGTGGCGCGGCGAGGCCTTCCCGTCCCGCGTGCCCTTCGAGGACATGGGCGACCCGCTGCCGCAGGCGTTCGTGCTCACCGCCATCGTGATCGCGATGGCCACCACCACGATCCTGCTCATGCTCTCCGCGCTGGGGCGTAACGACGACACCGCGGAGCAGCCCACCGGCACCGACGCCGGCTACTCCAAGATGCGGCTGAGCCCGTCGGCCCTGTCTACCGCCGGCCGCAACGCCCGGCTGAACCAGAAGAAGCTGGAGGAGATCCGCGCACGCGAGATCAGCCACGTTGACAACGAAAGCCTGAGGGTGACCGACTAATGGCCGTAGACGCAATCCTGCCCGTATTTGTGGCGCTGCCGCTGATCGTCTCCGCGGTCACGGCGCTCAGCCCCTGGAAGTGGCTCAACGACGCCCTGGCGATTCTCATCCCCGCCATCAACCTAGGCCTCGGCGTGTGGCTCTACGGCTACACCCGCGACCACGGCACTGTCGGCCACGTCATCGGCCTGTACCAGGGCGGCGTGGGCATCTCCTTTGCCGCCGACACGTTCTCCGCCGTGATGATCGTGACCACCATGATCGTGGCACTGATGTCCAACTGGTTCGCCATCGTCGTCGGCGAAACCCAGTCCCGGTTCTACGTGCCCCTGTCGCTGGTGCTCATCACCGGCGTCTCCGGCGCGCTGCTCACCGCCGATCTGTTCAACTTCTTCGTCATGATCGAGGTGTGCCTGCTGCCGTCCTACGGCCTGATCGCCATGACGGGCACCCGCCACCGCCTGCTGTCCGCGCGCATGTTCGTGCTGGTCAACCTGGCGGCGTCGACAATGCTCGTGCTCGGCGTGGGCTACCTCTACGCCGTCACCGGGGCGGTGAACCTCGCCTCCCTGCAGGGCGTGGCCGCAGGCAACGGGCCTGCCACGGTGGCCACCGGCATCGTCGTCATCGCCATCGCCACGAAGGCCGGCGTGTTCCCCGTCTACACCTGGCTGCCGCGCACCTACCCGTCCACCTCCGCGGCCGTGATGGGCCTGTTCTCCGGCCTGCACACCAAGGTGGCCGTGTACATGCTCTTCCGCATCTGGGTGATCATGTTCGACATGGACCCGCGTTGGAACACGCTGCTCATCGTGGTCATGGTCATCTCCATGATCATCGGTGGCTTCGCCGGCCTGGCCGAGGCCACCATGCGTCGCGTGCTGGCCTACCAGATGGTCAACGGCATGCCGTTCATCCTGATCATGCTGGCCTTTACTAACGACGACGCACGCTACGCCCTCGCCGCCGGCCTGCTCTACACCCTGCACCACATGATCACCATCGCGGCACTCGTGCTGAACTCCGGCGCGATCGAGGAGACCTACGGCACCGGCACCATGGCGAAACTGTCCGGCATCGCCCGCCGCGACCCGTGGACGTCCGCCGTATTCGTCGCCGGCGCGTTTTCTATCGTGGGTTTCCCGCCGTTTTCCGGCATCTTCGGCAAGGTCACCGTCGTGCTGGCGGCCGCCTCCGCCGGGGACTGGCGCTCCTGGGTGGCCATCACCGCCATCATCATCGCCTCCTTCGGCGCGCTGCTGTCCATGATGCGCATGTGGCAGCGCGTGTTCTGGGGCAGGCCGATGCAGAACTACCCCGAGGCGCTCAACGTCCGCGCCAGCTTCATGCTGCCGTCCGCAGTGCTGATGGTGATGTCGCTGTGCATGTTCATCTTTGCCGGCCACATGTGGGACATCACCACCAACGCCGTCGACGACCTGCTCGACGTTGACGCCTACACCACCGCCGTGCTCGGCGACGACCCCATCGGCGTCCCCGCACCCGGCGAGACCTTCGGCGCCGAAACCAATGGAGGCGAGAACTAATGCGAGGCTTCTTCCACGGCGTGAAATACGCCATCTGGCTTGCCAAAGAAATCTTCGTGGCCGGCTTCGACGCCGTCGTCAAGGCGTACAACCCGGCCACGAAGTTCGACCCCATCGTCATCTACTACCCGCTGCGCGTGAACACGGACTGGGACGTGTTCTGGTTTTCCACCTCCATCACCGCAACGCCTGGCACGCTGTCCATGGGGCTGCGCCACCCCGTCACCGACAACGGGCCGATCACCCTGCTGGTGCAGGCCGCGTTCGGCTCCGACCCGGAAGATGTCATCGCGGGCTTGGTGGATATGGAGGAACACCTTCGGCCGTCGCTAAGCAAGAGCCCCATCGACCCGAAAACCGTCGCCTGGGAACCCTACGTCGACCACGGCCCAGACCACCACGGCGACCACGTGCCGCCGGCCGAAAGGATGGTGTAAACCATGTTCACCACAATCATGCAGATCTGCCTGATCATCATGGCCGTCAGTCTGCTCATCGCGCTCGGCGCCGTGATCCTGACCAAAGACGAACTCTCCCGCGCCGTGATGGCAGACGTGATCTTCTACTCCATGATCGCGATCTTCCTGGTGTGGACGCTGTTCAACTCCTCTGCCATCGCGTACGAAATCCCGCTGCTCGCCGGCCTGGTGTGCGGCGTGATCCCGACGATCTCCATGGCCCGCATCATCTCGAGAGGACGCCGCTAATGACCATCGCCGAAATCATCGTCGCCGTGCTGGTTGTCGTGGCCACCATCTGCGTGGTCGCCACCACCATCCTGCAGCTGCGCGCCCCCGACGCCCTGACGCGCGTGAACCTGCTCGGCCCCCTGGTGGTCGTGGCCTTCCCCATCCTCATCGTGGCCAAACTCATCCACTCCTGGTCCACCACCGGCTTCGACCTCAACGACTTCATCCGCGCCGTTTTGGCCATCGCCGCGGTGTGGATCGTCGGCTCCGTCGCGTCGTTCGTCATGGGCCGCTCCTTGTACGGCGTCACCGTCTCGGACAAAACCACCTAATGGGCTTGTGAGCACTAGCGACGACGCGTACGTCACGGACCTGGCACTGCGCGCCGGCCGTGGCGACAAACACGCGCTCACCGAATTCATCCGGCTCACCCAAAACGACGTGTGGCGCCTACTCGCCCACCTCGCCGGACCCCAACACGCCGACGACCTCACACAAGAGACCTATCTGCGCGTCCTCGGGTCGCTTCCGCGCTTCCAAGCCCGCTCCAGCGCGCGCACCTGGCTGCTGTCGCTCGCGCGCCGCGCCTGGGTGGACTCCGTGCGCCACGACATGGCACGGCCCCGCAAATCCGCCGCCGAATACGAAGACGTCGCCGCCGCCAACCCCAGCCCCGACAACCCCAACACCTGGGGCGACGTCATCGACGCGCGCTCGCTTCTCGACGAGCTGCCGCCCGAACGCCGCGAAGCCCTCGTACTCACGCAAGTGATGGGCTACACCTACGAAGAAGCCGCCCGCATCGCCGGCGTGCGCGTCGGCACTATTCGCTCCCGGGTGGCCCGCGCCCGGCGGGATCTGGTGGCGGGCACGGCCGAAGGATCGTCGTAAAGCGCATGCAAAGGTGCCAACCGGGAGAAATTCGCATAAGTTTGTAAAAGGTTTTGCTAAACAACTCCCGGAGTTTTTTCATGCTGAAAAACGCACTACTAATTTCATTCGCCTTCATCGGCACCGTCGTCGGCGCCGGCTTCGCGTCCGGCCAGGAAGCGATGCTGTACTTCTCCGCCTTCGGCACCCAAGGCATCTGGGGCGCAGTCTTAGGCTCCGCGCTGATGCTCATCGCCGGCGTGACCATCCTCCAGCTCGGCTCCTTCTTCCAAGCCAAAGAGCACATGGAAGTCCTCGGCTCCATCTCCTCGAAGGTGATGGGCTGGATCCTGGACATCGCCACCATTGTCACCCTGTTCTCCATCGGCTTTGTCATGTTCGCCGGTGCCGGTGCCAACCTGAACCAGCAATTCGGCATCCCAGTGTGGATCGGCGCGGTGCTCATGCTCGCCGCCACCATCGGCTTCGGCATGCTCGACGTGGACAAGGTCACCGGCGCCATTGGCGCGCTCACCCCGTTCTTGCTGGTGTTTGTCATCTTCGGATGCGGCTGGACCCTGATTAACGCCCACCCGGACTGGAGCGCGCTGAATGCCGCGGCGGCGCAGGTGGATACCTCCCTGCCCAACTGGTGGATCGCCGCGCTGAACTACACCGGCCTGAACGTCATGTGCGTCGTGTCCATGGCGCTGGTCATCGGCGGCAACCAGCTGGACACCCGCGCAGCCGGCCTCGGCGGGCTGTTCGGCGGCATCGGCTACTTGGTCATGCTCATGATGCTGGCGCTGGCGCTGCTGGTCAAGATCGAGACCGTCGAAGGCCAGGACATGCCGCTTCTGACCCTGATCACCGACATCAACCCCACCATGGGCCTGATCATGTCGCTGGTCATCTTCGGCATGATCTTCGCCACCTCCCTGGGCATGTTCTTCGCCCTAGGCAAGCGCCTCGCCCGCGGCCGCGAAGACAAGTTCCGCGTCATCTTCATCTCCGCCTGCCTGATCGGCTTCGTGCTGTCGTTCGTGGGCTTCCAGCAGCTGGTCTCCACCGTCTACCCGATCCTGGGCTACCTGGGCCTGCTGCTCATCCTCGTGATGACCATCGCGTGGGTCCGCGGCATCCCCAAGCTGCGCAAGGAAGGCGACCGCCGCCGCCGCGCCCTTGAGCTGACCCGCAAGAAGATGGACCCGGCCGAGCGCTTCACCAAAAACGACGCGCGCGAGCTCGAGTACATCACGGCTAAGTCCAACGTGGACGCCGAGGAGCTGTCCGAGGCCCTCGAGGAAGAGGTCGCCCAGGAGCTGCTCGACGACGACGATATCGACTTCGAAGAAGAAGACCGCGAGAACCCCTCCGACGTCGTCTACGTCTCCTACACCGACCCCGTCTCCGCCGACGAGTACCGCCGCAACCCCGACGAGCCGTGGAACGACCACACCGTCGACGACATGATCGCCGCCGAAGAAGCCGAGGAGGCGGCAGCCGGGCCGGACAACAGCCTTGGCGGCGACAAGGACGACGAAGAAGACGAAGACGAGGACACCGCGGAGGAAACCGGCGGCTCGACCGCAGTCAGCGCGAAGGACGACGGCTCGACCAAGCTGTAGCGCCCGCGAACGCTTGAAGCCCCACCGACGATTCCCGGCGGAATCTGTCAGTGGGGCTTTATCGTGCCTGGTCGACGCAAACGGGCGGCGGAATCTGTCAGGAGCGCCGCCCCGCCGCCTGGCGCTAGACCAGCAGCTCGGCGATCTGGATGGTGTTCAGCGCCGCGCCCTTGCGCAGGTTGTCGCTGGCGACGACGAGCACGAGCCCGCGGTCGCCGTCGACGGACTGGTCCTGGCGGATGCGGCCCACCAGGGACTCGTCGATGCCGGTGGCGGCGCGAGGCGTTGGCACGTCCACCACTTTCACGCCCGGCGCGCCCGCCAGGATCTCCTCGGCCTGCTGCGGGGTGACGGCCTCGGAGAACTCGGCGTGCACCACCATCGTGTGGCCGGTGAACACTGGCACGCGCACGCAGGTGCCCGCCACCTTCAACTCCGGTAGCCCGAGGATCTTGCGCGATTCGTTACGCAGTTTCTGCTCTTCGTCGGTTTCGGCGGAGCCATCGTCGACAAGCGAGCCCGCAAGCGGCAACGCGTTGAACGCGATGGGCCCGACGTAGGGCCCGAGGTCGCTTGGCTTTTCGACGTCCTCCCGGACCAGCCCGCGCGGATCCCCCAGCGCCTCGACCTGGGTGGCCAGCGCCTCGACGCCAGCCAGCCCCGAGCCGGAAACTGCCTGGTAGGAGGCGACGCGGAGGGTGGTCAGACCGAAGGCGTCGTGAAGCGGCTTGAGCACCGGCATCGCCGCCATCGTGGTGCAGTTCGGGTTGGCGATGATGCCCTTGGGCAGCTCGCGCGCCGCCTCCGGGTTGACTTCGGTGACGATCAGCGGGACGTCCGGGTCCTTGCGCCACGCCGAGGAGTTGTCCACGACGGTCGCGCCCGCGGCGGCGAACACCGGCGCCCACTCGCGCGAGGTGGACCCGCCGGCGGAAAACAGGGCGATGTCCACGTCTTTGACGGACTCCTCGGTGACCTGGGTGAGGTCCTCGACGGTAATCTCCTCGCCGCGGAACTCGAGCTGCTTGCCCGCGGAGCGCGGGGAGGCGAAGAAACGGACCTTGTCGGCCGGGAAGTTGCGCTCGGTGAGGATGTCGCGCATCACGCGGCCGACCTGGCCGGTGGCGCCGACGACTGCGAGAGTGGTCATTGAAAACTCCTTCTAACGTCCGGTGCCTGCGTAGACCACAGCCGGCTCGTCGCCGCCGAGGTCGAACTTCGTGTGGATCGCGCGCGCGGCCTCGGCCACGTCCGCCTGGCGCACCACGGCGGTGATGCGGATCTCGGAGGTGGTGATCATCTCGATGTTGATGCCGGCGTCGCGCAGCGCGTCGCAGAAGTCGGCGGTCACCCCCGGGTGGGACTTCATGCCCGCGCCGACGAGCGAGACCTTGCCGATCTCGTCGTCGTAGCTCAGATCGTCCCAGCCCTCGGCGGCTTGCAGCTCGCGCAGCTTCTCCATGGTGCGCGCGCCGTCGGCCTTGGGCAGGGTGAAGGTGATGTCGGTCTTGTTGTCTTCGGCGCTGGAGATGTTCTGGATCACCATGTCGATGTTGACTTCGCCGTCGGCGAGCTCGCGGAAGACCTTGGCGGCCTCGCCGACCTCGTCCTTGATGCCCAGGATGGTGATCTTGGCCTCCGAGTCGTCGGTGGCCACGCCGGAAAGTACTGCTTCTTCCATGGGGATATCCTCCAATGCTCCGGCGACCAGGGTGCCGGTATCTGTGCTGTAAGACGAGCGCACCCGCATGGGCACGTTGAACGCGCGGGCGTACTCCACGCTGCGCAACACCAGGATCTTGGACCCGGACGCGGCAAGCTCGAGCATCTCCTCGAAGCAGAGGGTGTCCAGCTTGCGGGCGTCCGGCACGATTCGCGGGTCGGCGGTGTAGACGCCGTCGACGTCGGAGTAGATCTCGCATTCGTCGGCGTTCATCGCCGCGGCCAGGGCGACGGCGGTGGTGTCGGAGCCGCCGCGGCCGAGGGTGGTCACGTCCTTGGTTTCGCGGTTGACGCCCTGGAAGCCGGCGACGATGGCGATGTTGCCTTCGTCCACAGCCTCCTGCACGCGCCCCGGGGTGACTTCCAGGATGCGGGCGTTGCCGTGGCGTTCGGTGGTGATCACGCCGGCCTGGGAGCCGGTGAAGGACTGCACCTTCTCCCCCAGCGCGTGCACCGCCATGGCCACCAGCGAGTTGGAGATGCGCTCGCCGGCGGTGAGCAGCATGTCCATTTCGCGCGCGGGCGGGGTGGGGTTGACCTCTGCGGCGAGGTCGAGCAGTTCGTCGGTGGTGTCGCCCATGGCGGAGCAGACCACCACGACGTCGTTGCCGGCGCGGCGCGTGTCCACGATCCGCTGGGCGACGGCCTTGATCCGCTCCGCGCTTTCCAGGGAGGATCCCCCGTATTTCTGAACGATCAGTGCCATTCGTACCTCCGCGGATCTGCGTGCATTCCAACGGTCAAGAATAGCGTCCCAAAACTGCCGATTCAGCCACCCGCGTTAATATCATTCACTGTGCACAACAATTTTCTCGCCGTCGCGTTCGCGCTGATCTCGGCCGCGACCATGGCGGCGGGGACTGTGTGGCGCCACCGCATCATGCGCGCGGGCGCCCCCGAGGGGGAGAACAACGACTCGCCCCTGGAGTCCCTGAAGCGGCCGGCGTGGTGGGCGTCGATGGGCATCGCATTTTTGGCGTACGGCTTCCAGGCCGCGGCGCTGGCGTTCGGGTCGCTGCTGGTGGTGCAGCCGATCCTGGCGCTGTCGCTGATGCTCACGCTGCTGTTTTCGGCGTGGGCGGACAAGCGCCACATGCACACCGCGGAGGCGTTTTGGGCGGTGCTGCTCACCGCGTCTGTGGGCGGGGTGGTCGTGCTCGGCCGCCCGCTGCCCGGCGAGCGCGACCCCGCCGCCTGGGAGTGGTGGGTTGTCGTGGGCACCGCGGTGGCCATCATTGCGGCCTCGTACGCCATTGCTTCTCGACGTCCCCCCGCCGGCAAAGCCCTCATCTTCGGCTCCGCCTGCGGCGCCATGTACGGCTACCAAGCCGTGTTTTCCAAAGTCGCCGTCGACGGCTTCGTCCACGGCGGCGTGACCGGCCTGCTCGCCACGTGGCAGTTGTGGGCGATGCTGGCCGCGGCCACGGCCGGCACGATCGTGCAGCAGTACGCCTTCGCCGCGGGCAGGCTGGCCACATCGCTGCCGGCGTCGAAGATCATCGAGCCGCTCGTCGCGTTCTCCCTGGGCCTGCTTGTGCTCGGCGAATCCTTCCGCGTGGATTCGGTGCTGGGGTGGGCGGCCGTCGGGACGTCGATAGGCGTGATGCTCGTGGCCGCCGCAATGCTCACGCGGGTGAGCATCCGGTAGGGTGTCAGATATAACTGTCAACCTAAGGGGGTTGCGATGACACTCATACCCGCAAGCGGAAACCTGCACTTCACCCGCGACACGCAGCGGCGCGTCGCCCATTCGATAGACCGTCTAAGCGTGCTGCACGACGAAACAGGCCACCCGCTGCCCGACGACATCAACGAAGTGCTCCACGCAGTCCTGCAAGCAATTGCTGAAGGCGAACCGCTCTCCGTCTCCTCACTGCCGGAAGAAGTCACCCCCAACACCGCCGCCTCAATGTTGGGCCTGTCCCGCACTACGGTGATGAAATACGTCGACGAAGGGCGCCTTCACGCCACGAAGGTGGGCAGCCACCACCGGATTCCTGCACGTGAAGTACTTGCCCTACGCGACGAGATCGAGCGCAAAAGGTTGGACGCAGTATTCGACGTCATGCAGCTAGAACACACGATGGGCAACAGCCACTGACATGGTCCGCAACGTGCTGCCCGACGCAAACATTTGGGCCTCCGCGACCTTGCATTCATGGTTCGGCCTGATTGCTGCGGTCTCTCCCGGAGTGTGGAAATTTCACTGGACCGAGGACATCCTCGCCGAAGCGGTACATGCGAGGCGGCGCCGATTCCCGCACGCATCGAGCACACAGATGGAACAACTCCGGGAACGACTCATGACAGTGATGGGCGACAACCAAATCCGCGACTTCCCTTTCGACGGCAGCGCTACACTGCCGGACCCGCTGGATGCGCACGTCCACTCCGCGGCCGTTCACGGTGACATCGACGTGCTAGTGACACAAAATGTGGCCGATTTCCAAGTGGCCGAGCGCCTGCCGTACGACGTCGTCACCGCCGACCGCTGGCTCGTCGAGGCAGCCGACACCGCACCGCGCGTTGTTGATCGGACGATCTCCCAGCAGCTTGAATTCCGGCGACGTATTGGTGAACCGTTCGACCTCGCCGCCCAGCTCCGCACTGCGGACTGCCCAGGGTTCGCTGAAATTGTGCACACACGACTCGACCTGATGTAAGGTGTGCCACATGTCGCACAGGGCGCTTCTCCTTCTACGCCGCGGCGGGAATCAGGCCAACTAACACGGCCGGCACCCCGTCGCGGAGTTTCTGTTGGCCGGCCGTGGAACACACCCCCAACAAAAGGAGAACTCCAATGACCGACTTTTTCGCACCCCGCGAGATCCAGACCCCTTCCGGCCCGCGTTACGACGGCCAGCCCGCATGGAACAAGCAGCGCGGCTCGCAGATGCCGGTGGAACGCTACCTCACCTTCGCCGAAGAGGTCGAAGACATCCAGCTGCCGGACCGCACCTGGCCCGACAAGAAAATCACCCGCGCGCCGCAGTGGTGCGCCGTGGACCTGCGCGACGGCAACCAGGCGCTGATCGACCCGATGAGCCCCGAGCGCAAGCGCCGCATGTTCAACCTGCTGGTGGAGATGGGCTTCAAGGAGATCGAGGTCGGCTTCCCGTCCGCCTCCCAGACGGACTTCGACTTCGTGCGCGAGATCATCGAAAAGGACATGATCCCCGACGACGTGACCATCCAGGTCCTCGTGCAGGCGCGCGAGCACCTGATCCGCCGCACCTTCGAGGCCTGCGCCGGCGCGAAGAACGTCATCGTGCACTTCTACAACTCCACCTCGAAGCTGCAGCGCCGCGTGGTCTTCCGCAAGGACCGCGACGCGATTAAGAAGCTGGCCACCGACGCCGCGGAGCTGATCAAAACCATCGCCGCGGACTACCCGGACACCAACTGGCGCTGGGAGTACTCGCCGGAGTCCTTCACCGGCACCGAGCTGGACTTTGCCAAGGAAGTCTGCGACGCGGTCGTGGACGTGATGGGGCCGACGCCGGAGAACCCGATGATCATCAACCTGCCGTCCACGGTGGAGATGATCACCCCCAACGTGTACGCCGACTCCATCGAGTGGATGCACCGCAACCTGCAAAACCGCGAGTCCATCATCATCTCCCTGCACCCGCACAACGACCGCGGCACCGGTGTCGCGGCCGCCGAGCTGGGCTACCTGGCCGGCGGCGACCGCATCGAGGGCTGCCTGTTCGGCAACGGCGAGCGCACCGGCAACGTCGACCTGGTCACCCTCGGGCTGAACATGCTCACCCAGGGCGTGGACCCGCAGATCGACTTCTCCGACATCACCCGCATCCGCGAAGTGGTCGAGTACTGCAACCAGCTGCGCGTGCCGGAGCGCCACCCCTACGGCGGCGACCTGGTCTTCACCGCGTTCTCCGGCTCGCACCAGGACGCGATCAACAAGGGGCTGGATGCGCTGGCACAGAATGTGCGTCCAGAAGCAACGAGCTCCGACGTCACCTGGGAAGAGCTGCGCGAGACCACCTGGGAGGTGCCGTACCTGCCCATCGACCCGAAGGACGTCGGCCGCACCTACGAGGCTGTGATCCGCGTGAACTCGCAGTCCGGCAAGGGCGGGGTGGCCTACATCATGAAGACGGACCACGGCATCAACATGCCGCGCGCCATGCAGCCGGAGTTTTCCGCGATCGTGCAAAACATCACCGACTCCGAAGGCGGCGAGGTCAACTCCAAGAACATGTGGGACGTCTTCGCCACCACCTACCTGGACCTGGACGAGCCGCTGGAGCTGGCGCACTACCGCATCGACGCCGCCGAGGAGGAGGGCGAAGACACCCGCGTGGAGGCGACGGTGGTCTACGAGGGCGCCTCCCGCGAGGTCGCGGGCACCGGCAACGGCCCGATCGCGGCGTTCGCGAACGCGCTGGAGCAGGTCGGCATCGACTTCGAGGTGCAGGACTACTCGCAGCGCGCTCGCAGCGCGGGCGACGACGCGGACGCGGTCTGCTACATCCACGCGGACGTCGACGGCACCTCGGCGTGGGGTGTGGGTATCGCCGGGTCGACCACGCGCGCGTCGCTGGAGGCGATCGTCTCGGCGGTCAACCGTTCGACTGCCGCGAACTAGCGCCCGCGCGCTATACTTGCGTGACTTAACCACACTTTTCAGCGGGAGGTTCGCGATGGCCATGTACGAGGTGCCTTCGGGCCCCCGTCGCCTCCCCGTGGAGCATTTGCCTATCGACGTTCCTTCGGCCACCCTCACCCCGGACCTCGACGTCGTGGTGGACGGCGAGGTCGTCGGTTCGGTGGAGGACGCGGAGCTGGCCCAGCTGGCGTCGTCTGGTGTGACCCCGGTGGTGGCCGTGGACGGCGGGGCGGTTGTGCTGCCGCCTGCGGGCCAGGTACTGCCGGTGAACACCCCGCCGCGCGAGCCGTGGGCGCTGCTGCCAGCAGGCGAGCGCTACGTGGCTGACCTTACCGGCAAGCTGCCGGTGGAGGCGCCGGCGCAGGTGCTGGTGTCGATGGGCTTCGACGACGCCGGCGAGATCGTGCTGTGCGTCGACGGCGACATCATCGGCGAGCTGGACCCGGCCGCCGGCGAGGCGCTGACCCCGACGCTGCGGCGCCTGGAGGACCGCGGGCTGATCGCAGTGGCGCGCGGCTACACCACCGCGGTGGAGGCTGGCACGTCGCTGGCCGTGATCGCCGGCCCGATCCCGACCGATGACATCCCGATCTCCCCGCTGCCGCCGATCGTGCGCGAGGTGGAAGTCGCGCACCCGGGCACGAACTTCTTCGCCACCATGGACGCGGAGGCCGCAGCCCTTGCCGCGGACACGGAGGAGCGCCCGGCGGAGTCCGTGCGCGAGCCCGGCAAGTCCCGCGGCCCGTTGATCGCCGCGGCCGCGGCCGTCGCGGCGCTCGTGCTGGCGGGCGTGGGCACCGTGGTGATAAGCTCGCCGTCCGGCCTGCAGCGCGACTCCACCTCGGCGTACCAAAAAACCAGCGAGGTCTCGCAGCCGAGCAGCTCGGCAGAACCCTCGACACAGCCCTCCACCGAGCCGACCGAGGAATCCACCGAACCCTCGCCCTCCCAGTTCAGCACCGAGCTGCCGGAAAACGCCCCGGAGCCCGTGGTGGAGGTACAGCAGCCCTGTCTCTTATACACATCTGACGCTGCCGACGAGCGA
>ERZ1031176.8-NODE-8-length-65565-cov-55.765791_pt1 | contig 65565 bp, 57 predicted proteins | sample MGYA00518586_ERZ1031176 | MGnify/ENA primary metagenome ERZ1031176 (study PRJEB33718, sample SAMN03159775) | human skin metagenome | collected 2014-05-20 | study: EMG produced TPA metagenomics assembly of the PRJNA266117 data set (Human skin bacterial metagenome and... | reverse complement strand
TGACCTCGCCCGCGGACACCCCGTACGGCTCCGGCAAGCTCGGCTCGAAGTACCAAGGCCAGCGCGGCCCCACCCCGTCGAAGGCGTACCTGAACTTCCAGTAAATCCGTTCTTCACCCTGCCGACGTCGCCGCTCCACGGCATAATGGCCACTTATGCGGATGACTGTGATTGGCACTGGTTACCTTGGCGCGACGCACGCGGCGTGCATGGCTGAACTCGGCCACGAGGTGCTGGGCGTAGACGTTGATGAAACCAAGATCGAGGCGCTGAAGAACTCCAAGGTGCCGTTCTACGAGCCGGGCCTGCCCGAGGTTCTGGAGCGCAACATCGAGGCAGGTCGCCTTGGCTTTACGACGAGCTACGCCGAAGCCGCCGCGTTTGCGAACGTCCACTTCATCGGTGTGGGCACCCCGCAGCAGCGCGGCTCCTACGCGGCCGATACCCGCTACGTTGAGGCCGTCATCGACGATCTGGTACCCCAGCTCGAAGGCGAGCACCTGATCCTGGGCAAGTCCACCGTCCCGGTCGGCACCGCCGCCGCCCTGCAGGAACGCGCCGACGCACTCGCCGCCGCCAACGGCAACAAAGGCCAAGTGGAGATCGCGTGGAACCCGGAGTTCCTCCGCGAAGGCTACGCGGTCAAAGACACTATCGAGCCGGACCGCATCGTGCTAGGCCACCGCGCCGAGAACTCCCGAGCAGAGGAGATCGCCCGCGAGGTCTACGCCACACCACTGGAAAACAACACCCCGTTCATCGTGACGGATTTGCAGACCGCGGAGCTGGTGAAAGTCTCCGCCAACGCGTTTTTGGCCACGAAGATCTCCTTCATCAACGCCGTGTCCGAGGTCTGTGAGAACGTCGGCGCGGATGTCACCCAGCTGGCGGACGCCATCGGCTACGACGACCGCATCGGCCGCAAATTCCTCGGCGCGGGTCTCGGTTTCGGCGGCGGGTGTCTGCCCAAGGACATCCGCGCGTTCATGGCGCGCGCCGGCGAGGTCGGGGCCGACCAAGCTTTGACGTTCTTGCGTGAGGTCGACGCGATCAACATGCGCCGCCGCCAGCGCGTGATTGACCTGGCCCGCGAGGAGCTCGGCAGCGTCATCGGCCGCAACATCACCGTGCTCGGTGCCGCGTTCAAGCCGAACTCCGACGACGTGCGCGACTCGCCGGCGCTCGCTGTGGCCGGCCAGCTTTCGCTCGCCGGCGCAAGCGTGCGCGTCTACGACCCGCAGGGTATGGACAACGCCCGCAAGGTCTTCCCCACCCTCGACTACGCAACCAGCCTCGAGGACGCACTGCGCGGCGCGGAGCTGGTCATCCTCGCCACCGAGTGGCAGGAGTTCAAGGAGATGGATCCGCGGTGGGCGGCGGAGCTCGTCGACAAGCAATTGCTTATCGACGGGCGAAACGTCCTCAACATCCAGCAGTGGCAGCAGGCGGGCTGGCAGCTCCGCGCCCTCGGCCGGAGCCTGTAGTTTCGTAGTACCTAATTCGGGCATACCTGCAGGGTGTGCCCGTCTTAGTAATTCTGGCTGAGTGGGGCATGATAGTCCGCATGTCCAAGGAGAAGTCAGGAAAGTTTGCCAAGGGCGCCCTGGGCGCTGCCGCCGCGGCGCTGGGTGGCGTCGCCATCCACGACCTCACACAAACCAAGTACCCGGTCCTGCGCAACTACCCCGTTTTAGGGCACATGCGCTACCTGCTCACGGACATCGGTCCGGAGCTGCGCCAGTACTTCATTGAACGCGACTGGGACGGCCGCCCCTTCAACCGCGACCAGCGCAACGCCATCTACGAGCGCGCGAAGGGCAAGCAGAGCGAGACGTCGTTCGGCACCGTCCAGGACGTCTACGACACGAACCACGAGCACCTCGTGCACTCCATCGCCCCGGTGGAGGAGCCGGCCGAGCCGCCGCGCGCGCTCGTGGGCGGCAAGGACTGCACCAAGCCGTACTCCATCTCCATGCTGAACGTGTCCTCGATGAGCTTCGGCTCCCTGTCCAAGAACGCCGTGCGCTCCCTGAACAAGGGTGCGGCCATGGGTGGGTTCGCCCACAACACCGGTGAGGGCGGCATCTCCCCGTACCACCAGGAAAACGGCGGCGATCTGGTCTGGCAGATGGGCACCGGCTACTTCGGCGCCCGCACCGAGGACGGCGACTTCGACCCGGCGAAGTTCCGCGACAAGGCGCAGGACGACCAGGTCAAGATGGTGGAGCTGAAGCTCAGCCAGGGTGCCAAGCCGGGCATCGGCGGCGTGCTGCCGGCGGACAAGATCACCAAGGAAGTCTCGGAGATCCGCGGCGTGCCCATGGGCGTGGACTGCATCAGCCCGGCCGGCCACCGCGTGTTCAGCACCCCGGTCGAGCTCATCGAGTTCATCGCGCAGATGCGCGAGCTTTCCGGCGGCAAGCCGGCGGGGTTCAAGATGTGCGTCAGCAGCCGTCGAGAAGTGCTCGCCATCTGCAAGGCCATCCGCGCGGTCGGCACCGCGCCCGACTTCATCGTGGTGGACGGCTCCGAAGGCGGCACGGGTGCCGCGCCCATCGACTTCGAGGACCACATGGGCATGCCGCTGACCCACGGCCTGATGCTCATGCACAACGCGCTCGTGGGCACCGGGCTTCGCGACCAGATCAAGATCGGCGCCTCCGGCAAAGTCGCCGGCGGCTCTGACATCGTCATGCGCATGATCCAGGGCGCGGACTACACCAACTCCGCCCGCGCCATGATGATGGCCACCGGCTGCATCCAGGCGCAGCGCTGCCACACCGGTGAATGCCCGACAGGCGTTGCCACCCAGGACCCGCGTCGCAACCGCGCCATCGTGGTGGAGGACAAGTCCAAGGCGGTCTACAACTTCCACAAGACCACCGTCAGCACCGCCGTGCGCCTCATGGCCTCCATGGGCGTCTCCGATCCGTCGGAGCTTCGCCCCGACATGCTGCGCCGCAGCGTCTCGCCGACGGAGTCGCGCTCCTACGCCTCCATCTACGAGTGGCTGCGCCCGGGGCAATTGCTTGACGACGCCCCGTCGGTCTGGGCCCCCGACTGGAAAGCTGCCTCCCCGGACACCTTCCGCCCCGTGGCGTAGCTGCCGGTGGTGGGCCTGGGGTGGGCTGGCTGGCCAGCTCCCAGGCCCCAGCTCCAACCAAGCTCAACCGGCCCCACCCAGCCCCAAAACGCGGATCTGCTAGTTCGCTCAGGAGACAACCACCGACGAACTAGCAGATCAGCGTCATGTCTGGTCACTTATTGGACGCAAAGTGCTTGACACGCACACTGGTTCACCGTAGTTTCTGAACAGACCGCGTCCCCGAGGGAAGGAGTAGGCAGTGCTCACGTTCCGTGTTTCCGCATAACACGAACCAGAAAGACAGATGAGCATGCCTATTTCCCTGAACAACATTTCTCTCGAGTGGCCCAATGGAACCACGTGCTTTGAAGGCCTGAACGCCGTATTTGATAGTCGGCTTACCGGGTTAATCGGCGACAACGGATCCGGTAAATCCTCCCTGATCAAGATCATCCTCGGTCAGCTCGAACCGACGAGTGGATCGGTGGAACGCCCCGCGAACATCGCGTACTTACCGCAGGACCTCATGCTGCGGGCGGACGACACCGTGGCTGATGTTTTTGGCGCTACGGAGACTCTCAACGCAATTGCATCGGTGGAGGCCGGAGAGTTCGACCCCCAGCTTTTCGAAACTATCGGTGACCGTTGGGATATCGCCGCAGAGATCACCGCCACCCTGTCCGCGCACGGCCTCGACCTGCCTTTGGGTAGAACTCTGAATACGCTTTCCGGCGGTGAAACAGTCCGGGTAGCGTTGGCCGCTTTGTTCTCCGGCAACCCCGACTTCGTCGTCTTGGATGAGCCAACCAACAACCTCGACCACCACGCGAAAGAGCAGCTCATACGGGAGCTGGAGGCGGCGTCGGTACCTGTGCTCGTCGCAAGTCATGACCGCGACTTGCTGCAGAGCGCCACCGAAATTGCTGAGCTGCACGACGGCCGGCTGCGAATGTTCTCCGGCAACTTTTCCGCATACAAGGAGACGCTCGCGCAGGAGCAGGAATCAGCGATACGCGGGGTGAGGGACGCAAAAGCGAACCACCGCAAGCAGGTCAAGGAGCGGGAAGCGATGCAGACACGCATCGATCGGGATGCGCGCCGTGGAAAGAAGTTCGCCGCCTCGAAGCGCAAGCCCGGCATGGCGATGGGATTGGACAAGGACAGGTCTGAAAAGACTGCGGCGAGACGGGGGTCGGCCCACGCAGGAGCGGTGGAGGGCGCGCTCGCCGCCTACAACAAAGCCCAGGAAAAAGTCCGCGATGATCAAGCTGTCTTTATCGATTTGCCCGGCACCGAGCTGCCCAATGGTACCCGGGTCTTGGACATTCCCGGACTGACAGTCGTAGGTCCCGAGCGGGTGCGCATTACCGGTCCTAACGGAAGTGGCAAGACTACGCTGCTCAACTCCATCGCGAGTGGGCAGGCAGGCTACGTCATCGACGACGTGGGTTACCTTCGCCAGCGCATTACGCTCAACCCAGAGCTGACGGTGCTGGAGCTGGTGACGCAAACCAACCTCGAGGCAGAGCCGCAGTATATCCGCGACCAACTTGCGCAGCTGCTGTTTCAGAACGACACCGTGCACGCCCCCGTTGGCACGCTGTCCGGCGGGGAGCGATTCCGCGTTGAGCTCGCCCGTATCCTGCTTTCTCACCCAGCCCCGAAGCTATTGCTTCTCGACGAGCCCACCAACAATATCGACATTTCCACAGTGGACTGGCTCGTCTCCGCACTGGACAGCTACGCCGGTGCGATCGTCCTGGTCAGCCATGACGAGGATTTCTGTGCGCGAATAGGTCTCACCCGCGAAGTCACCATTGAGACCTTGCAGTAGGACGAACCCCTAGTGCTGGTGGTAGTCCGCCAGGAAGTTGCCCAGGCGCTCGATGGCGTTTTCCAACTGCGACGCCCACGGCAGGGTGACCACGCGGAAGTGGTCCGGGGTGGGGTAGTTGAAGCCGGTGCCCTGGACCATCAGGATCTTTTCGGATTTGAGCAGGTCCAGCATGAACTTCTCGTCGTCGTGGATGTTGTACATCTCCGCGTCGATCTTGGGGAAGCAGTACAGCGCACCCTTCGGCTCCACCACGGAGATACCCGGGATCTCGCGCAGCTTCCGCACGGCGACGTTGCGCTGCTTGTGCAGGCGCCCACCCTCGGCGGTGAGCTCGTAGATGGACTGCCGTCCGCCCAGCGCCACCTGGATGGCGTGCTGTCCGGGCACGTTCGCGCACAACCGGGTGCCCGACAGCAAATCAAGGCCTTCGATGAAGCCCTTGGCGCGACGGCGCGGTCCGGTAATCACCATCCAGCCGGCGCGGTAGCCGCACACCCGGTAGGCCTTGGACAGTCCGTTGAAGGTGATGCACAGCAGGTCGGGGGCGATTTCTGCCATGGAGATGTGCGAAGCTCCGTCGTAAAGCACGCGGTCGTAAATCTCGTCGGCGAGCACCATCAGCTCGTGCTCGCGGGCGATGTTGGCGATGCCTTCGAGCACCTCGCGCGAGTACACGGCGCCGGTGGGGTTGTTGGGGTTGATCACCACGATCGCCTTGGTGCGGTCGGTGACCTTGGAGCGGATGTCCTCGAGCGAGGGATTCCAGTCGTCCTCCTCGTCGCACATGTAGTGCACGACCTTGCCGCCGGCGAGCGTGGACGCGGCGGTCCACAGCGGGTAGTCGGGGGCGGGGATGAGGATCTCGTCGCCGTCGTTGAGCAGCGCCTGGGTGGTCATGCTGATCAGCTCGGACACGCCGTTGCCCAGGTAGACGTCGTCGATGTCGAAGGGCGGGAAACCGTCGATCATCTCGTAGCGCGTGACCACCGCGCGCCGCGCCGAAGTGATGCCCTTGGAGGTGGTGTAGCCCTGGGAGGTGGGCAGGTTGGCAATCATGTCGCGCATGATCACGTCCGGCGCCTCAAAGCCGAAGACGGCCGGGTTGCCGGTGTTGAGCTTCAAAATGGTGTGGCCGTCGCGCTCCATCTTCTCCGCGGTGGCGGTCACCGGCCCGCGGATGTCGTAGAAGACGTTCTTCAGTTTGTCCGCTTGGTCGAAATGGCGGTGCTTTTGCAGTGGCTCACTCATGCCACACCACTGTAGGCCTCTTTAGTTCTTGCGGAAGCGGTTTATCGTGTTTTGCGCGACATCGAGCGCATCCGAGGTCAGCTGGTTGAACTGATCCTTGCGCTGCACCCGCATCATGGCCTGCTGGTGCGCCTTGGCGGATTCGATCTCCAGCTGGCGGCGCTTGATCTCCTGGCGGCGCTGCTGCTCCAGCTGCCGCAGGCTGGGGGTGTACCAGGAGTCGGGGCCGACCTTCATCACGTACAGCAGGATGAACAGGGTGGGGATGATCAGCAGGAAAACCGGGTGCAAAGCGGTCAGCCCGAGCGCGCCGACCGTGCCCAGCCAGAAGACACCTGCGCGCATGCGCTTGCCGGAGCGGCGCGCCTGCATGATCTCGCGGCCGCTGTAAAACACATCGCCCGAGTGCACTTCTTGCCTCTCGACGGCACCTCCGGCCGGCTGCGGCGGCAGATCCCCCAAAATCGGATCGAGGTCGGAGTGGACCTGTGCCTCGGCGACTTGCCGGCAGCGGTCGTCGAACTCGCCCATGTTGAGCCGGCCCTCGCCGAGTGCGCGGCCGAGGGTGTCCATGGCGTCCATGCGCTCCTGGTCGCCGATTCTGAAGTTGCCGTATGGGGTGCTCACGCCGGACATACTAACGCCCCGGACGGCTGTCATGCACGTCCGGGGCGCGGGGAGGGGATTGGGGTTAGTCCTGCGGGCGCGGCTGCTTGCCGTCGTTCCAGCGGGAGTCGTCCTCGTGGGTTTCGGCTTCTTCCACGGTGTGCACGCCCTCGCCGAGGGGCTTGGTGTCCATGTCCTGGTTCGGGTTGTCCGCACCGGCTGAAGCAGCCTTGTTAGCTGCGCCGTCTGCCGGAGTGTCGATGCTGGTGTACAGACCTTCGTTTTCTGCAGTCATGCGTCCGATGCTACCCGCGTTTAGTCCCCGCTGAACTGGGATTGGTGCAGGCGCCAGTACGCACCTTGCTTTTCGACGAGCTCCGCATGCGAACCTTGCTCCACAATCCTGCCGTCTTCCATCACCACGATCACGTCCGCGTCCCGGATGGTGGACAGACGGTGCGCGATGACAAAGGAGGTGCGGTTGGACCGCAGCGCGTTCATGGCCTGCTGCACCATGACCTCGGTGCGGGTGTCCACAGACGAGGTCGCCTCGTCCAGGATCAGCAGCGCGGGCTGCGACAGGAACGCGCGCGCGATGGTGATCAGCTGGCGCTCGCCCGCGGAGACGGACCCGCCGTCCTGGTCGACTTCCGTGTCGTAGCCGTCCGGAAGCGAGCGCACGAAGCGGTCCACGTAGGTGGCCTTCGCCGCCTCAATGACCTCCTCGTCGGTGGCATCGAGCCGGCCGTAGCGGATGTTGTCCATGATCGTGCCCTTGAACAGCACAGCGTCCTGGAGCACCATGCCGATCTGGTTGCGCAGGTCCTCGCGGGAATAGTCCCGGATGTCCACCCCGTCAAGGGTGATCGCGCCCGAATCGACGTCGTAGAAGCGCATGATCAGGTTCACCAGCGTGGTCTTGCCGGCGCCGGTGGGGCCGATAATCGCGGCGGTCTGGCCGGGCTTCACCCGCAGGTTCAGGTCCTGGATCAAAGGCTCGTCGGTGTAGGAGAAGGAGACATCGCGGAACTCCACCAGGCCCTCGGCGCGGCCGTTGATGCGGGCTTGGGAGCTGTCTTCGGGTTCCTCTTCAGCGTCGAGAAGCTCGAAGACGCGCTCCGCGGACGCGACGCCGGACTGCAGCATCTGCATCATGCCGGCGATCTCGCCCAGCGGCTGGTTGAACTGGCGGGAGTACTGGATGAATGCGGTGGCGTCGCCGAGCGTGAGCTTGCCGGAGGCGACCTTCACGCCGCCGAGCACCGCGATGGCCACGTACGACAAATACGAGATGAACTGCATGGTCGGGTGCATCGAGTTGGCCAAAAACTGCGCCTTCTGCGCCGCGCCGGCAAGCTCCTCGTTGCGCTCGTCGAAGGTGCGGCGCAGCTCGTCGGTGCGCCCGAAGATGACCGCCACATCGTGGCCGGAGAAGGATTCCTCCACGTGCCCATTCACATCGCCGGTGGCCTTCCACTGGGTGGTGAACTGCTTCTGGCTGCGCGTGCCCACCAGGCCCATGACCAGGCCGGTCAGCGGGATGGCCAGCAGCGCCACTAGTGCCAGCTGCCAGGAGATGGCGAACATCATCACGAGGATGCCCACCACAGTCAGGATCGCGTTGAACAGCGAGGACAGGGACTGCTGCAACGCTTGCTGCACGTTGTCCACGTCGTTGGTGGTGCGCGACATCACGTCGCCGCGCTGGCGGGTGTCAAAGTAGCGCAGCGGCAGGTGGTTGATCTTCGCCTCCACCCGCTCACGCAGGTTGAACACCGCGCGCATGGTCAGCTTGTTTAAAATCGCGCCCTGCGCCCACATCAGCAACGACGCCGCCGCGTACAGCGCCACCACCAGCACGATGAGCTGGCCGAGGCGGTCGAAGTCGATGCCGGAGCCGGGGGTGAGCTCCATCGCGGAGGCCATGTCCGCGAACCGGTCCTGGCCCGCGGCGCGCAGGCCCTCGATCGCCTGTTCCTTGGTGGTGCCCGGCGGCATGTGCTTGGACATCACGCCGGAGAAAACCACGTCCATGGCCCGGCCCATCACGCGCGGGGCGTACACGGCCAGCACCACGGACGCGGCGTTCATGACAAACACCGCCGTCAGCGCCATTTTGTACGGTGCGAGCAGCCCCAGCAGGCGTTTTGCGGACGGCCAGAACTGCTTGGCCTTGCGCGGCGCCTTGTTGGAGTAGTCGTCGCCCGCCATCTTCTCTTCGTATTCGGCGAGCTGGTCGTCGGTCAGCTCGGACCCGTTCTGGTTGCTCATGCGTCCACCTCCGCCTGGCTCGCCGCGATCTCCCGGTACGTCTCGCTGGTTTGCAGCAGCTCGTCGTGCGTGCCGCGCGCGACGATGCGCCCGGCCTCCATCACCAAAATTTGGTCCGCGTGCTTGATCGAGGACACTTTCTGCGCCACCACAATCACCGTGCGGTCCTGCACGATCTCGCGCATCGCCGCATTCAGGTTCGCTTCGGTGGTCGCGTCCAGCGCGCTGAACGAGTCGTCGAAGACGTACACCTTCGGATCCGCCACGAACATCCGCGCGATGCACAGCCGCTGGCGCTGCCCGCCGGAGACGTTGGTGCCGCCCTGGGCAATCGGCATGTCCAGATCCTCCACGAACCCGGCTTGCGCGACGCGCAGCGCCGCCCACAGCTCATCATCCGTGGCATCCGGGTTGCCGATTCGCAGGTTCGACGCCACCGTGCCGGAAAACAGCCACGGTTTCTGCGGCACCATCGCGACGGCCCCCACCAGGTCTTGGCGCGGGATGTGGGTGACCGGATGGCCGTCGATAAGCACGCGCCCCGAAGTCGGCGAGTACAGCCTGGGCAAGAGCCCCGCGAGCGTGGTCTTGCCGCTGCCCGTCGAGCCGATGATCGCCGTCGTCGTCCCCGGCGCCGCCTCAAACGAGATGTGCTCCAGCACCGGCTTCTCCGCGCCCGGGTAGGTGTAGGAGACATCCTCGAAGCGCACGGAGCCTTCGCCTATCGACGCCCCTCCGGTCACCGACGCCTTCACCTCATGCCCGAGCACCTCCTCGATGCGGTCGGCGCAGACGATGGCGCGCGGCAGCATCATCAGCATGAACACGCCCATCATCACCGCCATGAGAATCTGCATCAGGTACTGCATAAACGCGGTGAGCGAGCCGACCTCCACCAGGCCCTCGTCCACGCGGTGGCCGCCGAACCACAGCACCGCGGCCGTAGCCAGGTTCAAAATGAGCATGATCACCGGGAACATGGTCACGAACACCCGGCCGATGTTCAGGCTCAGCCTGGTGATGTCGTGGTTCGCCTCCGTGAAACGCTCGGCCTCGTGGTCCTCACGGCCGAACGCGCGCACCACGCGGATACCCGCGATCTGCTCGCGCAACAGGCCGTTGATCGCGTCCAGCTTCTTCTGCATGCGCTTGAACAGCGGCATCAGAACCGCGGCGGTGATCCCCACCACGACCGCGAGAATGAGCACCGCGGTGACTACCAGCCACGACATGCCCGCGTCCTGGCGCAGCGCCATGATGATGCCGCCGATAGCCATGATGGGTGCCGCGACCATGAAGTTCATGAACAGCAGGAACGTCATCTGCACCTGCTGGACATCGTTCGTGCCGCGCGTGACCAGTGTGGCGGCGCCGAAATGCGCCATCTCCTCGCTGTCGAAATCGGATACCCGGTCGTACACGGCGGCCCTGATGTCCCGGCCGGTGTTCATGGCCACCTGGGAGGCGAACCACACCGCCGCGATCGCTGCCGCGATCTGCACCAGTGCCACCACCAACATCGTGCGGCCGGTGTGCCAGATGTACGGCACGTCCGCTTGGGCGACGCCGTTGTTGATGATGTCCGCGTTCAGGTCCGGCAAGTACAGCGTGGCCAGCGTGGTGACCAGCTGCAGCACGATGACCAGTGCGATCTTGCCGCTGTACCGCCTGCCAAAGCGTGCGGTGAGGCGGATGAGATCCATGAGTGCCCCTCTCTTTTTGTCCGGGGCAATCGTAGACCGGTGGGGGAGAAACGACGGGCCGAAGGGAGCGCAGGCGCAGTGCGATCTCCGGCTGCGTCTGCTCCGGACAGCCTAGCCAGGGTAGTGCTCGGGCAGGCCGTCTTTGCCGTACGACAGACGACGGTGCAGCCATTCGAACGGCCCCGGCTTGCCGGCCCACTCGAGCGCCCACGCACCAGCCACCGTAACCAGCCAGACAACCAGCGCCCAACCGAGCTTGCCGGCGATCGTCGCATCGCGAGTCACCCACCAGAACGCGGGCTGGGTTGTCAGGATGAAGAGGATCGTTTGCGCAAGGTAGCCGCTCATGGAACGTTTCCCCAGCGCCACTAGCGGTTGGGCTAGGTGCGGGAGGGAGCCGGAGGCGTTGATACGCGATTGCAACGGCCGGCACGCGAGGGAGATTGCGGCGAGAATGCCGGGGCCGGTGAGCATGCCGACGAGCTCGTTGGTGGCATTGAGCCCTGTAGCCCACCTGGGTTCGAGCGCGCCGATTTCCGCACAGCCCCATGGGATGCCGACGGCCGCGATAACTACGGCTGCAAGAATCGCCCACCCGCGGAGCATCCGGGAGTTGCCGTCGACGTCGCCGAAGATACCGCGGCGGCCCCAGACGAACCCGACCACGACAAGCGGGAAGAAGGCGAGCATCTCGATCACGCCCATTGCCGGGTACACCCAGAAGTTGGTCAGGCCCGCGGCTATGCGGTCGCTGAGGTCGACGATGCGCGCGGGGCTGCCGTCTATTGGTTCCGCTGTCGACGAAAACGCGGCGAATACGCCAGGTGCCCGAAGCACCGCGTTCAGGGCGAACGCAGCACCTGCGATGGCGTAGAGGGCCTTGTCGCTCCACCCGATGAACAAGCACAGGATGAGTGCCGCGATGCCGTAGGCCGTCATGATGTCGTTGGTGAAAAACAGCGTCTTATGCACCAGACCGAACAGAAACAGGAACCCGTAGCGGCGCGCGAGCACCCCGCGCCGGGCGCGCAGCGGGTAGCCGCGCCGTTCGAGGCTGACAAAGATCATGCCCATGCCAACACCGAGGAGGGTGGCAAACATGGGTAGGCCGCGCACATGCACGAAGAGCGTCTCTAGGAAGACGAGCAGCTTCTCCCACGCGGTGCCGTCGCCGTTGTAGCCGCCGAGGCCCGCCGCGTGGTCGACACCCTCCGCCGGGTCCCAGTCGGTGACTATGTTGGCCATCGCGATGCCGACTAAAGCGAAACCGCGGGCGAGGTCGGGGGCCACGAACCGCCGACGGGCGGCGGTGCGCTCACCGGCATGTCTTGTGCTCTCTTTTAGGGTCATTTCACGGCCCTCCGCTGCACGGCAGCGTACGCGGCGGCGGCAAGGACCGCGACCCAGACCGCAAGAGTGACCACGCCGGCCGTGCCGTTCCCGGCCGCGCCGCCCGGCAGGAGCTTTTCCAGGGCCGCGGCCCACGGCTGGTTGATCGCGCCGAGGGCAGTCTCCACAATGAGCGACTCTACGACCCAGACGAAGAAGGACGCGGTGCCCGAACCGAGCAGTACGGCTGTCAGGGCCGCGAGTAGTGGGTACACGATCCACAGCTCGGCCTGGCTGCGCACCATATCTGCGCTGTCGGCGCCTCCCAAAGCGACGCTGTCGACAAACACGTGCGCGCCGCCGAGCCCGATCGCCGACGCGGCAAACGCCGTCAGTATGCAGGCGAGAGCTGCGATTCCGACGCGACATGCGAGCTCCCAACCGCGGTGGTTCGACGCGAGGTAGGCGTAGCCGATCGTGCCGCGCGAGTGCGCGCTGCCAGCGGGGAAAGCGCCCGCGGCGAACGCCACAGGGAGCATCAAAGCGGCCGGGATGAGCAGCATTGCAGGGTCTGCGGTGCTTGTACCGTTGGGGCCGACGAGCATCGCGACGGCCATGGGCCCGAGAATGAGGGCGGCCGCGACAAACGCGAGCAGGATGCGCGTCGCGGGGCGGGAAAAGATCTCCCGCAGCGTTGCTTTCAGTGTGTGCATGGAAAACCTCCTACGTCCTATTTCGTCGACTCCAGGAACACTTCTTCGAGGCTGCGGCGGGATTCCTGGAGGGAGTACACCGTCACGCCCACGCGCTGGGCGGCCTCGCCGACGTCTCGGGCGGTGGCGTCGTCGACGACAACGGAGTCGCCGATGACCTGGCCGCCGACGGCCTCAGCCAGCCGCGCCGGGTCGCTGCACGTCGCCTCAACCCGGTTAGAGCCCAGGAAGTCTTCGAGCGGGCCCTCGCCGGCGAGGCGGCCGCGGTTGATCACCACAAGGCGGTCCGCGGTGAGCTGCATCTCGCTCATCAGGTGCGAAGAGACGACTACCGCACGGCCCTCGGCGGCCATCTCGCGGATGCGCCCCCGCATCCAGGCGACGCCCTGCGGGTCGAGACCGTTGACCGGCTCGTCCAGGATGACGTTGGATGGGTCCGCGATCAGCGCGCTGGCCACGCCGAGGCGCTGGCGCATGCCGAGGGAGTAGTTTTTCACTTGCCGTTTTGCTGCTTCCGCGAGCCCGAACGCCTCAAGCGCCTCGTCGGCGCGGGATTCCGGCACGCCGGCGTAATCGGCGACCATCTTCAGGTGGCCGCGCCCAGTCATGTGCGGGGCGATCCATTCCGGGTTGAGCAGTGCCCCGACGGCGCGTGCGGGCTGGTCGAGGGATCGGAAAGTGGAGCCGTCGATAAGCGCCTCGCCCTCGTCTGGGGTTTCTAGCCCGACGATCATGCGCATGGTCGTGGACTTGCCGGAGCCGTTCGGGCCCAAGAAGCCTGTGACGTCGCCGTCCGGCGCGGTGAACGACAGCGCGTTGACGGCGGTGGAGCTTGAATACCGTTTGGTCAGGTTGTGAACTTCGATCATGGTTCCCACAATCGCGCGTGGCGCAGGCGAAATCGTCCGCCCGCGGGTGTAAATCGGCGCGTACACCCTGGGGTGTAGGCGGCTAGTGGCCCAGCAACTCGCCGGTGCCCACCAAGCCCGCGCGGAACGCGAAGAGGACGGCGTGGACGCGGTCGCGGGACTCGGTCTTGAACAGAATGCGGTGCACGTGTGTCTTCACCGTCGCGGGGGAGAGCGTCTCGGCCTCGGCAATCTCCTCGTTTGAGTAGCCCAGCGCCACCAAGCGCAGGACCTCCACCTCGCGCGGGGTAAGGCGCTCGAGCATTGCCTCGTTGCGTGCCGCCTCCTGATGCTCCGGGGCCTGCGCCGCGCCGATGACGTGGCGGGTCACCTTCGGCGCGAGCACCGCGTCGCCGCCGTCGACGGCGCGGATCGCGCTGAGCAGCTCGTCGGGGTCGGCGTCCTTGAGCAGGAAGCCGGAGGCGCCGGCATCGAGCGCGTCGAGCACCAGCTCCTGGTCGTCGAAAGTGGTGAGCATGATGACCCGGGTGTCGGGGTGCTCCGCAAGCAGCGCACGGGTGGCTTCGATGCCACCGACGCTGGGCATACGGATGTCCATGAGCACCACGTCCGCGGCCTCTCGGCCCGGCACCTCATCGCCGTCGCCGGCCTGCCACGCCACCTCCATGTCGCCCTGCGAGCCAACCAGCATGGAAAACCCAGCGCGCACGAGCGGTTGGTCGTCCACAAGCGCAACCGTGATCATCGAGGTACCTCCGCCGTCAGCACAAACTTGCCACCGTCGCGCTCGAAGCGTACCCGCCCGCTGACCGCGGCCACCCGCTCCTCGATGCCCACCAGCCCGAAGCCCCCCGTCGAGCTTTTGCTTTTTGATGCCGCGTTTTCCGCCTCCACCACAATCGAGTGGGCACCCACCACAAACCGGATCACGCCGGCGGGGGAGGACGCGTGCCGCAGCATGTTGGTCACTGCCTCCTGGCAAACGCGATAGAGCGTGAACTGCGTGAGCGCGGGCAGGTCGGCGGGCAGGTCGTCGAGGCCCTCGACGGTCAGGTCGGTCCCGCGGCGGCGGGCGTCGTCGAAAAGCGCCTCGAAGTCGTGCCGGCTCGGCGCGGTGCCGGCGGGGCGCTCGGTCTCGTCGCTGCGCAGCACGCTGAGCAGCCCGCGTATCTGGCCGAGCGCCGTGCGCGACTCCCGGCTGATGGTCTCCAGCGCCTCCTCCGCTACCTCCGGGTTGGACTTGGCGGCGTAGCGGGCGCCGTCGGCAAGCGCGGTGATGCCCGCGAGCGTGTGCGCGACGATGTCGTGCATCTCCCGGGCGATCTGCGTGCGCTCGCGCACGTGCGCGAACTCCACCTGCTGCTCTAGCTCCGAGATGCGCTCGCGGCGCTGGCGCGCCTGGGTGCCCAGCAGGTAGAAGAAGCCCAGCGCCAGCCAGCACAGCACGGTCGCGCCGACCCCGGCCTCCACCGCCTCGGTGGTGGTCATGCCGCTGGGCCACTCGGCGTCGAAGAACAGGTGGTGGGCGTAGAGGCCGGCGGTGGAGACCCCCAGCACCCACGCCACGAGCCAGGGCCGCTGCCTGCGCGGGGCGGACAGGCCCAGCAGGTAGGAGGCGAACGCCAGCGGCGGGGCCCAGTAGAGGAAGACGCTGAGGCTCTGCAGCGCCAGGGCAAGGGTGGCGCACGCGGCGATGCCGGGGACCCACAGCGCGGCGCAGGAGGCGGTCGCGCCCGCCAGGATGGCGGCCCCGGCCAGCTTTGCCGCCGCGCCGACCGGCGACTGCACTGTCACCCAGTCGACGATGAAGAGCGCGCCGAGCAGGATCGAGGCCACCGCCGCGCCGGTGCGGGCGCGCCCGGTCAGCTGGCCGCTCACGCGTCCGCCCCGTGCTCCGCGAAGAACGTCGTCATGGAGTCGAGCAGGTGCTGGTTCCACACTCCGTGGGCGCTCAGCGCGGAGGCGTGGTCGGCGTGCGGGCGTACCTGCTCGGTGAGCTCGACGTCGCTCGCCGCCGCGGCGGCGTGGAAACCCTCGTAGCTGCCGGGCGGGACGAGGCGGTCGTCCGCGCTGCGCACGATCATCGTCGGCTGCGAGCGGTCCGTGACGTGGTTCGCCGAGGTCACCGCGTCGGCGCGCGCCGGGTATTCGCCCGGGGTGCCGCCCAGGTACTTTTCCACCGTCTCGCGCGCGCCGCGGCCGGCGTACGGGTCGTCGCCGCCCCACACGGCCCGGGCGTCGAGAGCGGGGGAGTCGGCATAGACGGCGCGGGGGACGGCGGCGCGGCCGCCGCAGTCGGAGGTAAGCGTGCCGGCGGCGGCATCGTAGGAGGCGTCGAGAAGCAACTGCCCTCCGGCGGACTCGCCGTAGGTGAAGAACCTCGCCGGGTCCCCACCGTAGTCGGCGGCGTGCGCGCCCACCCACGTAAATGCGCAGCCAACCTCGCCGGCGGCGACGTCCCAGGTGGGCTGCTCACGGCTAGACAACGTGTAATCCATCGACACCACAACGTAGCCGCGGTCAGCCATCTGCCGCATGTTGTAGGCCTGGGAACGCTTATTGAGCTGGTCCCAGCCGCCGCCGTGCGTGTAGAGGAGGACGGGGCGCGGGCCGCCCTCCCGCGGGAGGTAGACGTCCATGTCCAGCTCGTCGGTCCCGAAGAGGTCGAACGGGACGGTCGCGTCGGGCCCCTGGGCGGTCTTGTCCAACCCCGCCCAGCTCAGCGCGGCCCACGCGTCGGCATCGGTGCCAAGCGCGCGGGCGGCGTGCAGCTGGCCGCCGAAAAGCGCCGCGGCGGCCGCGGTGGCCACCACCCCGAGGGCCGCCGGCAGAAGGTTCGCCCGCGAGGCGCGGGCGAGTGCGGCAGACGCCGCCGCCACGCCCAGCGAAATGAGCAGGAGCGGGCCCGCGTACTGCGGGCTGACCAGCGATGCCGCGCCCCAGTACGCGACGTGCGGGGTGAACGGCGCGAGCGCCAGCCAGGCAGCCAGCGCCGCGATCATCGCGAGCGGGGCGGCGAGGATGCGTGCGGGCCACTGCATGCTGTTGTTGCACTTGCTACTACTGCGCGCGGGAGTGGCCGAGCATGTCCTCCCACTCCACGATCTTCTTGCGCTCGCGCGGGAAGTTCGGGTCGGCGGCGCCGAGGGCGCGCTCGGCCTCGTCCAGCTTGTACCAGCCTTCCCAGGTGGCGTAGTCCACACCGCGCTCGCGGAGCAGATCGAAGATGTCGTCGGCGCCGGTGTGCGTCGGCGCGGCGAGCTTGCCGGCGTCCGCGTCGGCGATGAGCATGTCGGTGGTTTCCTTGGCGTCGGACTTGGTGTTGCCGATCAGGCCGACGGGTCCACGCTTGATCCAGCCGGTGACGTAGAGCTTGTCCTCCGGTGCGGCGCCTTCCTCGGCGGTGACCAGGACGTGGCCGCCGTCGTTGGGGATGACGTGGCGCTCGAGGTCGAAGGGCACGCCCTCGACTGGCTCGGAGCGGTAGCCCACGGCGTGGTAGACCTGCTGGACCGGCCAGTCGGTGAACTTGCCTGTGCCGCAGATGCCGCCGTTGCCGTCGAGCTCCTGGCGCTCGGTGCGGATGCCGGTCACGGCGCCGGAGTCGTCGGTGAGCACCTCCACCGGCTCCTCGAAGAAGTGGATGTGGATCTTGTGCGGCGCGTCGTCCGGCTCGCGCATGGCGTACTGCTCCAGCACCTGGCAGTTCAGGTCGACGGACTTGTCGGAGCGGCGGACCTGCTCGGACAGCTCGTCGTAGTCGATGTCCTCCGGGTCCACGAGCACCTGAATGGTGTCGGACTCGTCGAGCTCGCGCAGCTCCTTCGGCGTGAACTTCGCCTGGGCGGGGCCGCGGCGGCCGAACATGTGCACAGTCTCGGCCTTGTTGTTCTTCAGGGACTCGTAGACGTTGTCCGGGATTTCGGTGACCGTGAGCTCGTCGCCGGTCTTGGCCAGGATGCGGGAGATATCGAGTGCTACGTTGCCCACGCCGACGACGGCGACTTCCTTGGCCTCGAGGTTCCAGTTGCGCTCGAAGCGCGGGTTGCCGTCGTAGAAGCCGACGAACTCGCCGGCGCCGATGGACTTGTCGCCGCCCGGGATGAGCAGCTCGCGGTCGCGCACGGCGCCGGTGGAGATGACGACGGCGTCGTAGTAGTCGCGCAGGTCGTCGACAGTGATGTCGCGGCCGACGGTGACGTTGGCGATCAGGCGCAGCTTGTCCTTGTCCAGCACGTTGTGCAGGGACTTCACAATGCCCTTGATTCGCGGATGGTCGGGTGCCACGCCGTATCGGATCAGGCCGAAGGGGGCGGGCATCTGCTCGAAGAGGTCGACGTGGATGTCGTGCTCTTCGTTGCGGATTAGCAGGTCGGAGGCGTAAATGCCGGCTGGGCCGGCTCCAACTACGGCGACGCGCAGGCTCATAAGTTCGTAGTCCTTTCGCAAAAGGGTGTGCTGTTGTTTGACACTATATCGTATAGACCGAGTGGTCTTAAACCTGCAAATAATTTCATTCTCAACACGCGCAAATCCTTTACATTCACGGCGTTAACCGGCACTTTCTCCAGTCCGGTTGTTTTAGACCGAGTAGTCCGGCACTATTGGCCAGCAATAGCTCCGGGCTGCCCGGATGTGTACAGAGTTGTCTAGTTAGGGAGAGCAGATGAGCGCACCTACTAAGCCCAGGTCCAAAAAACCGGAGGGGCAGTGGCTTATCGACGGCTCCACGCCGCTGAACCACGACGAGGAGATCAAGCAGGAGTCCCCGGTCCTGGACGTCAAGCAGCGCGTGATCGACGTCTACTCCAAGGGCGGCTTCGACTCCATCGACCGTGAGGACTTGTACCCGCGCTTTAAGTGGCTCGGCCTGTACACCCAGCGCAAGCAGAACCTGGGCGGGGAGTTCACCGGCGAGGACAACAGCGTGCTCGAAGACAAGTACTTCATGATGCGCATCCGCTTCGACGGCGGCATCTGCTCCACGGAGCAGGCCCGCGCCGTCGGCGAGCTTTCCCGCGACTACGCGCGCTCCACCGTGGATCTGACGGACCGCCAGAACATCCAATTCCACTGGGTGCGCATCGAGGACGTCCCCGCGATCTGGCAGAAGCTGGAAGACAACGGCCTGAACACCTGGGACGCCTGCGGCGACGTGCCGCGCGTGATCTTAGGCTCCCCGGTCGCCGGCATCGCCAAGGACGAGATCATTGACGCCACCCCGGCGATCCGCGAGATCCAGCAGATCGTCACCGACGACGAGTTCCAGAACCTGCCGCGCAAATTCAAGACCGCGATTTCCGGCAACGCCCGCCAGGACGTCGTCCACGAGATCAACGACCTCGCCTTCATCGGCGTCGAGCACCCGGAGCTCGGCCCCGGCTTCGAGTGCTACGTCGGCGGCGGCCTGTCCACCAACCCGATGCTCGCGCAGTCCCTCGGCGCATTCGTCACCCTCGAGCAGGTGCCGGACGTGTGGGCGAACGTGGTGCGGATCTTCCGCGACTACGGCTACCGCCGCCTACGCAACCGCGCGCGCCTGAAGTTCCTGGTCAAGGAGTGGGGCGTGGCGAAGTTCCGCCAGATCCTCGAAGAGGACTACTTGGGCTACAAGCTTGCGGACGGCCCAAAGGCCCCCAACAACCTGGTCGACCGCGACCACATCGGCGTGCACGAGCAGAAGGACGGCAACGTCTACATCGGTGTGAAGCCGACGCTGGGGCACATGTCCGGCGAGCAGCTCATTGCCCTGGCCGACCTCGCCGAACGCTACGGCGTGACCGACCTGCGCTTCACCCCGTTCAAGGAGGTGCTGTTGCTCGGGGTGAAACCGGAGGACGTCGAGAAGCTGCAAAGCGATTTGGAGGAAATGGGCCTGTACTCCAAGCCCTCCGAATTCCGCCGCGGCCTGCTCAGCTGCACCGGCCTGGAGTACTGCAAGCTCGCGCACGTGACCACCAAGTCCCGCGCGATCGAGCTGGCGGATGAGCTGGAGGAGCGCTTCGGCGACCTGGATTCCCCGATCACGATTTCGCTCAACGGCTGCCCGAACGCGTGCGCGCGCCACCAGGTCTCCGACATCGGCCTGAAAGGCCAGATGGTGGCGAACGACGCCGGCGAGAAGGTCGAGGGCTTCCAGGTGCACCTGGGCGGCACCATCGGCGAAGGCGCGAATTTCGGCCGCAAGCTGCGCGGCCACAAGGTGCTGTCCACCGAACTGACGGATTACGTCACGCGCGTGGTGCAGCATTACGTGGACAAGCGCGAGGACGGCGAAACATTCCGTCAGTGGGTCGCCCGCGCGGACGAGGACGACCTGCGATGAGCTTTCGCCGAGCCCCGAATCCAAACCGCAATTTCCCCTCGTTTTGCCCTTATTGTGGCGGCGAGGACCTCTGGCCCAACGAGGAGACGGATTTTGCCTGGAAATGCGGGGAATGCCTGCGAATTTTCGAGGTGAAGTACCACGGCCAGGACGATCCGGACACCCCGCACGCGCCCGCGCCGTCGACGGAGGAGGCGCTGCAGGCCTCCCTGGCGCGGCACGGGCATACCGCAGTAGTGAAGGAAGAGAAGCGATGACCAACCTGCTCAACCAGCCGGGAGGAGACTTCCGCGACCCCGAGATCAGCCCGGAGGGGCCGAAGGAGACGGCGGCGTTGCCGGAGGACGTCGCGAAGCAAAACGCCCAGTTAGTCGAGGAGTGGGCACCCAAGCTTTACGACGCATCCGCCGCCGACATCTTGAGCTGGGCCCACGAGCACGCCCCTGGCAAGCTCGTGGTGACCCTGTCCATGGAAAACACCGTGCTGGCGGAGCTGGCCGAGCGCCACCTGCCCGACGCCGACTTCCTGTTCCTGGACACCGAGTACCACTTCCCGGAGACGTTGGAGGTGGCCGACGCCGTGGAGGCGCGCTACCCGACGCACACGCTGGTGCGCGCGAAAGCCCAGCTCACCCGCCCGGAGCAGGACGAGGTGTACGGCCCGAACCTGTACCTGCGCAACCCCGGCGCGTGCTGCCGGATGCGCAAGGTGGAGCCGCTGGCGGTGCACATGAGCCCGTACGCCGGATGGATCACCGGCCTGCGCCGCGCCGACGGCCCCACCCGCGCTGAGGCACCCGCGCTGAGCCTGGATGGAACCGGCCGGCTGAAGATCTCCCCGCTGGTGACCTGGTCGCTGGAGGACACTGAGGCCTTCGAGGAGGACAACGACCTGATCATCCACCCGCTGACCCGTCAGGGCTACCCCTCCATCGGCTGCGCCACCTGCACCATGCCGGTGGCCGAGGGGGAGGACCCGCGCGCGGGACGCTGGGCGTTCGCATCCAAGACCGAGTGCGGCCTGCACGAATAAAAGGAGTGTTAGAGAAGATGACGCAAGCAACGACAACGGAGCTGTCGCCGCACCTGAAGGACTTGGAAAACGAGTCCATCCACATCATCCGCGAGGTGGCCGGGCAGTTCGACAAGATCGGCCTGCTGTTCTCCGGAGGCAAGGACTCGTGCGTGGTGCTCGAGCTGGCGCGCCGGGCCTTCGCGCCGGCGGCCATGCCGATTGAGCTGCTGCACGTGGACACCGGGCACAACTTCCCGGAAGTGATCCAGTTCCGGGACGAGCTCGTGGAGAAGCATGGCCTGCGCCTGCGCGTGGCCGAGGTGCAGGACTGGATTGACCGCGGCGACCTGCAGGAACGTCCCGACGGCACCCGCAACCCGCTGCAGACCGTGCCGCTGGTGGAGACCATCGCGGAGGTCGGCTACAACGCCGTGCTTGGCGGCGCGCGCCGCGACGAGGAACGCGCCCGCGCCAAGGAGCGCGTGTTCTCCGTGCGCGACTCCTTCGGCGGCTGGGACCCGCGCCGCCAGCGCCCCGAGCTGTGGGACCTGTACAACGGCGCGACGCTGCCGGGCGAGAACGTGCGCGTGTTCCCCATCTCCAACTGGACCGAGGCGGACGTGTGGGAGTACATCGGCGCGCGCGGGATTGCCCTGCCGTCGATCTACTTCGCGCACGACCGCGAGGTGTTCGGCCGCGACGGCATGTGGCTGACCCCGGGCGAGTGGGGTGGCCCGCGCGACGGCGAGCAGCTTGAGACCCGCCGCGTGCGCTACCGCACCGTGGGCGACATGTCCTGCACGGGCGCGGTTGATTCGGACGCGTCCACGATCGACGAGGTGCTCGTCGAGATCGCCAACTCCACCCTGACCGAGCGCGGCGCGACGCGCGCCGACGACCGTCTGAGCGAATCCGCCATGGAAGACCGCAAGAAGGAAGGCTACTTCTGATGACTACGACTACCGCTCCAGCCGCCTCCGCCGCAGCCGCGCTCGCGGACCGCGAAACGCTGCGCCTGTGCACCGCCGGCTCCGTCGACGACGGCAAGTCCACCTTCGTCGGCCGCCTCCTGCACGACACCAAGTCCGTCCTCGCCGACCAGCTCGCCTCCGTTGAGCGCACCAGCGCAGATAGGGGCTTTGAGGGGCTCGATCTTTCTTTGCTTGTCGACGGGCTCCGCGCCGAACGCGAGCAGGGCATCACCATCGACGTGGCCTACCGCTACTTCGCTACCGACAAGCGCACCTTCATCCTCGCCGACACCCCGGGCCATGTGCAGTACACGCGCAACACCGTGACCGGCATGTCCACCTCCCAGGTGGTCGTGCTGCTGGTGGACGCCCGCAACGGCGTGGTGGAGCAGACCATCCGCCACCTCACCGTGGCCAAGCTGCTGGGCGTGCGCACCGTGATCCTGGCGGTGAACAAGATCGACCTGGTCGGCTACTCCGAGGAGACCTTCAACGAGATCAAGGCGGCGTTCGACGCCAAGGCCGCCGAGCTGGGCATCGAGGACCCGCACGTGGTGCCGATCTCCGCGCTCAAGGGCGACAACGTCGCGGAGCGCAGCGACGCGACCCCCTGGTACGACGGCCCGACCGTGCTGGAGCTGCTGGAGACCATCCCGGTCAACCACGGCCGCGCCGATGACCTGGACTTCCGCTTCAACATCCAGTACGTGCTTCGCGAGCACGCCACCGACTACCGCGCCTACGCCGGCCGCGTCAACGCCGGCTCCGTCTCCGTCGGCGACGAAATCCTCGCCCCGCACGGCCGCACCACCACCGTGGCCGGCATTGACTCCACCGACGGCCCAGTGGACACCGCCCACGCCGGCGACTCCGTCGCCCTGCGCCTCGCGGACGAGATCGACCTGACCCGCGGCGACCTTCTGGCCTCGCAATCTCGGCCGGAGGACGTGCGCGAGTTCGCTGCCACCGTGGTGGGGCTGACCGAGAAGGAGCTGCGCGCCGGGCAGGCCGTGAAGCTGCGCATCGGCACCGCGTTCGTGCGCGCCCGGGTGGCCAGCGTGGACCGCGTCCTCGACATTGACGGCGCCGTCGGCGACAACACCTCGCCCGAGGCTGTCGCACTCAACGAGATCGCGCACGTGACCATCCAGACCGCCGACGAGCTGCCGGTCGAGCCCTACGCCGCCCGCGGCGCGGTGGGCAACTTCCTGCTCGTGGACCAGTCTTCCGGCAACACGCTGGCCGCGGGTCTCGTCGGAAAGCGCCTGCGCTAGGAGCACCACCATGACCGCGCTGATCACCCTCTCCCACGGCTCGCGCCACCCGCGCGCCAAGGAGGGCATCCGCGCGCTCACCGAAGCGGCGGCCGAAACGCTCGGGGTGGAGTGGGCGGACGCGCACCTCGAGTTCGACCGCCCCTCCCTCGTCAAGGCGGCCGCCGCGCTGGACAGCCCACGTGCTGTCGTCGTGCCGCTGCTGTTCACCCGCGCGTTCCACGCGAAGGTGGACGTGCCGGCCCACCTCGCCGAGGCGCGGGCCCACTGCGACCTCACCCTCGCCGAGCCGCTGGGCACCGGCCCCGACATCGCCGAGGTCCTGCACAAGCGTTTGCTTATCGACGCCCCTTCGGCGCCCCACGCCACCCTCTTCCCCGTCGGCACATCAGATACCGAACAGGCGGCGAACTACACCCGCCTGGCCGATGACCTGGCACGTTTGGCCGGGATCGAGGTGTCGGTGGTGCAGGCGACTGGGGGCGACCGGAGGTTCGTCGATAGGCAGACGCACGTGCTGCCGCTGTTTGTCACCCACGGAACTTTGCTGGACCGGATCCCGGAGTACCTGTCAGCCTCCGGGCCACTGACTACTGACCTTGCGGAGGTTGTTGCCAACCGATTCCGCGCCGCCGAAAAGGACGCCTGAAATGTACAAGATTGAGACGCTGCTGCTCATCGCCGTGGCCGGCCTGGCCGCCCAACTTGTCGACGGCGGCCTCGGTATGGGCTTCGGCGCCACCTCATCCACCATGCTCATCGCTCTGGCGGGACTCACGCCCGCCGCCGCGTCCGCCGTCGTGCACACCGCGGAGCTGGGCACCACGCTGGCCTCCGGCGTCGCGCACACCCGCTTCGGCAACGTGGACTGGCGCACCGCCATCGCCATCGGCATCCCCGGCGCAATCTGCTCGTTCCTCGGCGCGACGGTGCTGGTGCGCCTGCCCACCGAAGCGGCACGGCCGGTGATGTCGCTGATCCTCGCGCTGATCGGGCTGAACCTGATGCTGCGCTTCGCGCGCGGGCTGACGCAGCGCAAGCTGGCAGACAAGCCCCACTCGCGCGGGTTCCTGGCCGGGCTGGGCCTGTTGGGCGGCTTCGTGGACGCCACCGGCGGCGGGGGCTGGGGGCCCGTAACCACCTCAACGTTGCTGTCCGCCGGGCGCTCTGAGCCGCGCCGCATCGTCGGCACCGTCAACACGGCCGAGTTCCTGGTCACCATGGCCGCCACCCTCGGCTTCGCGGTAGGCATGTGGAACGACCTGATGGCCAACCTCGCCGGAGTGCTCGCGCTGTTGGCAGGCGGAGTCATCGCCGCGCCGATCGGCGCGTGGGTGGTCACCCGCATGAACCCCATCGCCCTCGGCGGGGTCGTGGGCACCCTGATCGTGTTCTTGAACTTGCCGGTGGTGCTGAAATTCCTGGGCATGGACTCCGGTCTATGGGCCGTGCGTGTTGTGGTCCTGATTGTGGGAGCGGCGCTGTCCGTGCGCGGCGTGCTCAAGGCCCGGGAGAACTCGAGGGCCGCCGGGGAGCGCGAGGGAGCGACAGTGGTCGACCCGGAGCCTGCCCGCCTACGATAAATAGCCATGTCTGACTTGCTTATCGTCGCAGCCATGAAGGAAGAAGCCGCGGACATCATGTCCGGAGGCGACCACGAGGTGCTCATCACCGGCATCGGCACCCTGCCCGCCGCAATCGCGCTGACCCGCCGCCTGTCCGAAGGCCCTCTGCCGTCGCGCGTGATCAACGTCGGCACCGCCGGCGCCCTGGTGGACTTGGAGCCCGGCGTCTACGAGGTTTCCGACGCCGTCAAGCACGACTTCAAAGTCGGCGGCACCTCCGAGATCACCGACTTTGTCTACCCGCGCTGGTTCTCCTTCGACCCGCTGACCGAGCTGCCCAAGGCAAAGCTCGCAACCGGCGACGCCTTTGTGAACCGGTCCGACCTGCGCGACGAGCTCGCCCGTGAATGCCAGCTCGTGGACATGGAAGGCTACGCCCTGGCAGCGGTGTGCTCCACGTTCGGTGTGCCGCTGACCCTGCTCAAGCAGGTCTCCGACTCCGCCGACGAGTCCGCCTCCGAGGTCTGGGAGGCCGCACTTGAGCGCGCTCGCGTCGAGCTGGAGCAGGCGTTGCGCGACCACCTGCGGTAATCCAATCACTTCGACGGACTCGCCTATTTTTCGATCGCTGGCGCCGGCTTCCGATGGGCTTTTCCAGACTCGACTCCGTTGAGAATGCGGATCGTCTAGTAGCCCACCCAACGCTGCTAGACGATCAGCCAAGTCGGGTGGTGTTTCCCCAGGTGATGTTGAAAACGATTGCCGGTATTGGCCTAATCGTCTAGCGTTTCGCTGAGGTTGCTAGACGATTCGAACTTTCGACAGCACTGAACCGGAGAATCGGTCCGCGCTGAAGCCAACTCCCACATCAGGCAAAGAAAACGCCCGCCGGGGCAAACCCAGCGGGCGGAGGGAACAGAGCCCTACTTCGCGAACTCCTCCACAAGCGTGGCGTTGAATGCCGGCAGGTCGTCCGGGGTGCGGGAAGAAATGAAGCCGGAGTCGACCACAACTTCCTCGTCGACCCAGTTGGCGCCGGCGTTGGCCAGGTCGGTCTTGACGTTGGCTACGGAGGTGAGCTTGACGCCCTTGAGCAGGTCGGCGTCGGCAAGGATCCAGCCGCCGTGGCAGATCACGCCGATCGGCTTGCCGGCGTCCTTGAACGCCTTGACCAGGGTGACGGCGTCGGCGTCGGTGCGGATGGTGTCGGCGTTAATGGTGCCGCCGGGCAGGATAAGCGCGTCGAACTCGTCGGCGGAGGCGTCGGCAGTCTTGGCGTCGACAGCTACCTTCGCGCCCTTCTTGCCCTCGATCTCACCGGTCTCGGTGGAGACGACCTTGGTGGTCGCACCGGCGGACTCTACGGCCTCCTTCGGGGAGGTCAGCTCCGAATCCTCAAAGCCGTTGGTGGCGATGATCGCGATGTTCTTGCCGTTGAGGTCGGCCATGGTTTTCGTCCTTTCGTCGATGAGTAAGTGCGGCGCCCACCGTACCTATTCTTCGTCGTTGATGGCGTGGGTGCGGCCCGGGACGTCGGGCTCTCCCTCGGTATCGCCAAGCGGCACGCGGGTGGAGCCGAGGCCTTCCTTGACGGGGACTTTGGTGTTGGACTTTTCGCGTTTTGCCATGCGCATCATGTGGTTGCGCACGGCGAGGAAGGATTCTTTGGAGTCCATCGTCTGCGTTTGTTGTGTGGCCATGGCTATCTCGTCTGCGGTGATTTCGCCGGAGCGCAGCGAGACCATCTCGGCCCAGTAGCGCAGCCACACCGCGGCGACGGCGGCGACCGGCACGGCGAGGAAAGCGCCGACGATGCCGAACAGCGTGCCTCCCACCGCGACGGCGAGCAGGACCACGGCGGCGTGCAGGCCCATGGCCTGGGACTGCAGGATCGGGGAGAGGACGTTGCCCTCCAGCTGCTGCACGGCGATGATGAGGATGAGCACGAACACGGCGTTCATGAACCCGTTGGACACCAGCGCGATGATCACGGCCAGGGCGCCTGCGGAGATCGCACCGACGATGGGGATGAAGCCGGCGAAGAAGGTCACCACAGCCAGCACGGGCCACAGCGGCACTCCCAGGAAGAGCAGGCCCAAACCGATGAAGACGGCATCCACCAAAGAAACGATGGCCTGGGTGCGGATGAAGCCGGACAGGGTGTTCCAGGAGCGCATGCACACCTCGGTGAGGTGCCAGCCGGCGCGCACGCCGGTGTACTTGCGGACCCAGGGCAGGAAACGGTCGCCGTCTTTGAGGAAGAAGAACAGCAGCACGAGTGTCAACGCGAGCGTCGTGCCTACCGACGTAATCGCGCCGATGCCGGAGAACACCCCGGAGGCGATGTTTGACGCCTGGCCCTTCACAAACGCGGTGGCCTGGTCCACGGCCTGCTGGATGCGTTCCGGCTCGAGGAAGGTGAAGTTCTGTTCCTTCAGCCAGGCGATGATCTGGTTGATGCCCTGTTCCGCCTGGTGGCCGAGCTCGGTGCCCTGCGACTTCACGGTCGGCGCCATCGCGGCGATGATGCCCCCGAGAATGCCGAAGGTGCCGATCAGCGTGATGAACACGGCGAGGGCGGCGGGGATCTTGTGGTTTCGCATCCAGCGCACCGGAGGCCACAGCACGGTGGCAAGGATCAGGGCGAGCAGGATGGGAAGAAGGCCCATCCAGACCCATTTGAGCAGGTAAAGCAGGATCGCGGTGGCGGCGACGATGATGATGAAGCGCAGCGCCCAGGCGGCGGCGGTGCGGCCGTCGGCGGCGATGATGTCGCCGCGGTCCACGGGCTCCTTGGAGAGCTCCTGGGCCGCGTCTGCCGGAGTGGGCAGCATCCGGACATCGTCGACGGCGGTGTCGAGCGCGCCGACGTAGTCGTTGTTTTCGTGTTTAGTCACGCGCTCATTGTGCCAGAGATGCTGGTTAATGCATATGTCGTGGGAGACGGAGGGGCGTCGCAAAGAAAAATGCTCTAGACCACACGCGCAGATAAGTGTAGCGTGGGCCACAACATGACCTCGATGTAAGAAAGGCCTGGACATGACCGTCTACCCGAACCCTGGAACCGAAGGCTCGAACGTGAAGTACCGCGAGCGCTACGACAACTACATCGGCGGCGACTGGGTCGCCCCGGTGGACGGCGAGTACTTCGACAACATCACCCCCGTCACCGGCGAGGTGTTCTGCCAGGTCGCGCGCGGCAAGGAAGCCGACATCAACCTCGCGCTCGACGCCGCGCACAAGGCCGCGCCCGCTTGGGGCAAGACCTCCCCGGCGGAGCGCGCGATGGTGCTGCTGAAGATCGCGGACCGCATGGAGGAGCACCTCGAGGAGCTCGCGGTGGCGGAGACCTGGGAAAACGGCAAGGCGGTGCGCGAGACGCTCGCCGCCGACATCCCGCTGGCCATCGACCACTTCCGTTACTACGCGGGTGCGCTGCGCGCGCAGGAGGGTCGCCTGAGCCAGATCGACGAGGACACCGTCGCCTACCACTTCAACGAGCCGCTCGGTGTGGTCGGCCAGATCATTCCGTGGAACTTCCCGTTGCTCATGGCCGCGTGGAAGCTCGCCCCGGCGCTGGCTGCGGGCAACGCGATCGTGCTCAAGCCGGCGGAGCAGACCCCGGCGTCGATCCTGTACCTGATGGATCTGGTCGGCGACCTCATCCCGGCGGGCGTGCTGAACATCGTCAACGGCATGGGCGACGAGGCGGGTGCTGCGCTGTCCGGCTCCGACCGCATCGCCAAGATCGCCTTCACTGGCTCGACCGAGGTGGGCAAGATCATCAACAAGGCCGCGGCGGACAAGATCATCCCGGTCACCCTCGAGCTCGGCGGCAAGTCCCCGGCGCTGTTCTTCGAGGACATCTTTGAAAAGGACGACGACTTCAAGAAGAAGGCCATCGAGGGCTTCGCCATGTTCGCGCTGAACCAGGGCGAGGTGTGCACCTGCCCGTCGCGCGCGCTGGTGCACGAGTCCATCGCGGACGAGTTCCTGGAGCTGGGCGTGCAGCGCGTCAAGCAGATCAAGACCGGCAACCCGCTGGACACCGAGACCATGATGGGTGCGCAGGCCTCCACCGAGCAGATGAACAAGATCCAGTCTTACCTGGAGCTTGGGCCCCAGGAGGGCGCGGAGGTGCTCACCGGCGGCGGCGTGAACAAGATCGACGGCCTGGAAAACGGTCTCTACATCGAGCCGACCGTGTTCAAGGGCACCAACGACATGCGCATCTTCCAGGAGGAGATCTTCGGCCCGGTGATGTCCGTGACCACCTTCAAGGACTTCGACGAGGCCATCTCCATCGCCAACGACACCATCTACGGCCTGGGTGCGGGCGTGTGGGCGCGCTCCGGCACCACGGCCTACAAGGCCGGCCGCGCGATTCAGGCTGGTCGCGTGTGGGTGAACCAGTACCACACCTACCCGGCGCACGCGGCGTTCGGCGGCTACAAGCAGTCCGGCATCGGCCGCGAGACGCACCTGATGATGCTGGACCACTACCAGCAGACCAAGAACCTCCTGGTGTCCTACTCCGAGCAGGAGACTGGCCTGTTCTAAGCAGTTGCTTCTCGACGTTTACGCCTCCGGTTGCCCTCGCAACCGGAGGCTTTTTCTTGGCGTTGAGCTGCGGGAACAAAGAAAGTTGCGTCAAGTGGGAACAACTTTGCCGCACGTGCCGTTGTTACCTATGAGTGCGACAGACTCAAGAACGTCGCCGCCGGTGTTATAGTGGTGGCCGTCAAGTTGAGTCGGAGCACATCAACTTACTGATAAACCACTTCTCAACAGGAGGAATAACTCTTATGGCACGTGCAGTTGGTATTGACCTTGGCACCACGAACTCGGTCGTCTCCGTCCTCGAGGGCGGCGAGCCGGTTGTCATCGCTAACGCGGAGGGCTCCCGCACCACCCCGTCCGTCGTCGCTTTCGCGAAGAACGGCGAGGTGCTGGTTGGCCAGTCCGCGAAGAACCAGGCTGTGACCAACGTCGACCGCACCATCCGCTCCGTCAAGCGTCACATGGGCGAGGACTGGACCGTGGAGATCGACGACAAGAAGTACACCCCGCAGGAGATCTCCGCCCGTACCCTGCAGAAGCTGAAGCGCGACGCGGAGGCGTACCTCGGTGAGGAAGTCACCGAGGCTGTTATTACCGTTCCGGCGTACTTCGAGGATGCTCAGCGTCAGGCCACCAAGGAGGCCGGCCAGATCGCGGGCCTCGATGTGCTGCGCATTGTCAACGAGCCGACCGCGGCTGCCCTGGCTTACGGCCTGGACAAGAACGAGAAGGAAGAGACCATCTTGGTCTTCGACCTTGGCGGCGGCACCTTCGACGTGTCCCTGCTGGAGATCGGCGACGGTGTTGTCGAGGTGCTGGCTACCGCCGGCGACAACGAGCTCGGCGGCGATGATTGGGACAACCGCATCGTCGAGTGGCTCGTGGACAAGTTCAAGTCCCAGAACGGCGTCGACCTGTCCAAGGACAAGATGGCTATGCAGCGTCTGCGCGAGGCTGCGGAGAAGGCCAAGATTGAGTTGTCTTCCGCACAGCAGGCCTCCATCAACCTGCCGTACATCACTGTGGACTCCGAGAAGAACCCGCTGTTCCTGGATGAGACGCTGACCCGCACCGAGTTCCAGAAGATCACCTCCGACCTGCTGGACCGCACCAAGAGCCCGTTCAACCAGGTGGTCAAGGACGCCGGCATGTCCGTCGGCGACATCGACCACGTGGTCCTGGTCGGCGGCTCCACCCGTATGCCGGCCGTGTCCGAGCTGGTCAAGGAACTGACCGGCAAGGAGCCGAACAAGTCCGTCAACCCGGACGAGGTTGTGGCGCTGGGCGCTGCTCTGCAGGCTGGCGTGCTGCGCGGCGACGTCAAGGACGTGCTGCTTCTCGACGTCACTCCGCTTTCCCTCGGCATCGAGACCAAGGGCGGCGTGATGACCAAGCTCATCGAGCGCAACACCACCATCCCGACGAAGCGTTCGGAGACCTTCACCACGGCTGAGGACAACCAGCCGTCCGTGCAGATCCAGGTCTTCCAGGGCGAGCGCGAGATCGCGTCCGCGAACAAGCTGCTCGGCTCCTTCGAGCTGGCGGGCATCGCACCGGCTCCGCGTGGTGTGCCGCAGATCGAGGTCACCTTCGACATCGACGCCAACGGCATCGTGTCCGTGTCCGCGAAGGACAAGGCCACCGGCAAGGAGAACACGATCAAGATCCAGGACGGCTCCGGTCTGTCCGACGAAGAGATCGATCGCATGATCAAGGACGCCGAGGCTCACGCCGACGAGGACAAGAAGCGCCGCGAGGAGCAGGAGACCCGCAACAACGCGGAGACCATGGCCTACCAGACCCGCAAGTTCATGGATGAAAACGGCGAGAAGCTGCCGGAGGACATCAAGGGCCGCGTGACCGAGGCTGCCGACGCTGTGGACGAGGCACTCAAGGGCGAGGACTTGGACGCCATCAAGTCCGCCGTGGAGAAGCTCAACACCGAGTCCCAGGCAATGGGCACCGCGCTCTACGAGGCTCAGGCGAACGAGGGCGCAACCCAGGCTGACGCCGCCGCAGGCGACGACAACGTGGTCGACGCCGAGGTTGTCGAGGACGACGACGCAACCGATTCCGACAACAAGTAAGGAGGCGACGTCTGATGACGAACCCGCACAATGAGCAGATGCCGGACAACCCGGGCGCTCCGGAGGCCACGGACCCCGAGTACGTGTCCCCCGACCAGGCGGAAACGCTCGCCGACGAGGCCGCTGAGTCCGAGGCGCTTGCCACGGACGAAGACCCCCTCTTAGCCGCGGACGCCGAGCTCGAGGACGCCGCGAAGATCGCGGAGAACGAGATCGACCCGGACGCTGACGGCGACGGCGCAGTCAGCGACATTGAACTGCAGCTGGCGGAGCGCACCGAGTCGCTCCAGCGAGTCAGCGCGGAGTACGCGAACTACCGCCGTCGCACCGAGCGCGAGCGCGGCGAGCTGGCCAACACCGCGAAGGCGAAGTTTGCCACCCAGCTGCTGCCGCTTCTGGACGACCTGGATCTGGCCGAGCAGCACGGCGACTTGGAGCAGGGTCCGCTGAAGGCGTTTGCCGACAAGTTCCGCGCGATCGTCGCCGGCCAGGGCATCAAGGAGTTCGGCGCCGAGGGCGACGCGTTCAACCCGGAGATCCACGAGGCAGTGCAAGACCTGTCCCAGGGCGATACCAAGGCCGTGGGCACGGTGCTGCGCAAGGGCTACATGATCGGGGACCGCCTGGTGCGAAACGCCATGGTGATCATTGCGGATCCCGCCGATCCCGCCGAGCCGGCCGGCGAGCCAGAAGCCGACACCGCCGAGTAGCGAAAACGCTCGGATGCCAGGGCCGGGGAATGAGGTAGCGCGGAGACCCACGCGGCCTCGTCCCCGGCCTTTGTACTTAGATAAATTAGAGAACAAACTTTAGCGAGACAGACTCAACACTCTTTGTAGGAGAAAGGAGGGTGCGAGATGGCTATGCAGCAAGAATGGGCAGATAAGGATTATTACGGCGACTTGGGCGTGAGCTCGTCGGCAAGTGCTGCCGATATTAAGAAGGCATACCGCAAGCTCGCACGCGAAAACCACCCCGACTCGAACCCCGGCGACAAGAAGGCGGAGGAGAAGTTCAAGCGGGTGGCCGAGGCGTACGACGTCGTCGGCGACGAGCAGAAGCGCAAGGAATACGACCAGCTGAAATCCATGATCAGCTCGGGCGGCTTCGGCCGGTTCGGGCGGGGAGGAGGGTCCGGATTTCCGGGCGGGTTTCGCGGCACGGAAGCGGAATTCGACCTCTCCGACATCTTCGGATCAGCCGCTGGTGGACAAGCTGGAGACAGCGGCCTTGGTGATATCTTCGGTGGCTTCTTTGGCGGCCGCGGCGGTGCTGGCAGGAACGCTCGGCCGTCGCGGGGGGCCGACGTCGAAACGGAAATAACCCTCGACTTCCGCGAAGCAGCCAAGGGCACGACCATCCCGGTCGAGCTCACCGGCGAGGCGCCGTGCACCACTTGCCACGGCTCCGGCTCCAAGGACGGCAAAACCCACACATGCCAGATGTGCTCCGGCTCCGGCTACATCCGCGAGAACTCCGGCGCCTTCGGCATGGCACGTCCCTGCACGAACTGTGGCGGCACCGGCGAAATCATCGAGGACCCCTGCACCACCTGCGGCGGCACCGGCACCGTGCGGCGCACCCGCTCCATCACCGTGCGCATCCCCGCCGGCGTGATCGACGGGCAGAAGGTGCGCCTGGCAGGCCAAGGCGAGGCGGGCCCGAACGGCACGCCCGCCGGCGACCTGTTTGTCACCGTGCACGTGCGAGGCGACGAGGTGTTCACCCGCTCCGGCGACGACCTAGAAGTCACCGTCCCGGTCGCGTTCTCCGAGGTCGCCCTCGGCGCAACCATAACGGTGCCCACCCTGGACAACCCAGTGAAGGTGAAGGTCCCGGCAGGCACCCCGAATGGGCGCACTCTGCGCGTGAAGGGCCGAGGCATCCCGAAGCGCTCCGGCGCCGGCGACCTGATGGTAACCGTCGAGGTGAAGGTGCCCAAGGACCTGGATCCGTCCGCCACCTCCGCGCTGCGCGCCTACGCCCAGGCTGAGAAGGACTCCGGCTTCGACCCGCGCGCCGGGTGGGCCGGGCTCTAGCCCAGGAAGGAGGTGTAGACAATGGATGAAAAACAGGAGTACTTTGTCATCTCCGTTGCCGCCGAGCTCACCGGCATGCACGCGCAGACCCTGCGCACCTACGACCGGCTCGGCCTGGTCACGCCGATGCGCACCAAGGGCGGCGGCCGCCGCTACTCGCGCCGCGACATCTCCATGCTGCGCCGCATCCAGCACCTCTCCCAGGAGGAGGGCGTCAACCTCGCCGGCATTAAGACGATCATCGAGCTGTCCCAACAGATCGAGGACCTCCAGGACGAGCTGGAAACCCAGCGCGGACACAACGAGGAGCTGCGCCAGAAGCTGCAGTCCGGTGGGCGCCGGGGCGGCGAGCTCGTGCACGTACCCCGCTCAACAGCGGTAGTCACGTGGGAGCCAGCTGCTTCTCGACGCCGCCGGCGCAGCGCACGGTAGGTGATACTCCTTACGGGCGTTGTGCTTGGAGCTCATCAACGCGTGATTGTCTGGTGTAAAGGCTTAAGGACAGTGGAGTAACTACGTCTGCGTAGAAATCAAGCCTTAGGAAACTGCAAAAAGGGCGAGGACTTCAATAGTTCCTCGCCCTTTTTCGCTTAGCAAGCTCCCCCTACATCCTATCCATTTGCTTGTCGGTATCAGTACGCAAATCCGTTTCATTCACCGATCGGTACCCGTTGGCGAAACCCTTCAGAATTTTGACTACCCACCAAATCACCGCAATTACGATGAAAGCCAGGATCGCATAGACGAGAAATTCCTGCATCGAGAAATTAATTGTCGGTCTCCTATCAGGTACAGCAATTACAACAAATTCACCGCAATGGTAAGGCGGCCAGCTATCTGATGCAGGACTGAGAAATCGTTTGTATCCAATCTGATACGTAGCGATCGGCACAAAGCCCCCAATGTCCCTTGGCGCCAGGGTGGTCGTGAACGGCGAACCGAAGGAGGTTTGTTTCACGACCGATTCACAGTTGCTTCAGTTGGTGCCGTCGGCGTTGACGTCGGCTGCGGCCGTTGATGCCTTGGTGGCCACCAGAATGGTCAAGCCTAAGACGTCGCGCGAGGAGGTCGAGGAGGTCCCCTGTATACTCTCCCCCGAAAGCCCCGGAACGATCCCTGCGAAAGCACATCGCCGGGGTTACTGAATTTCCTTCTTCAGCGGTGGTCACGTGGGAGCCAGCTGCTTCTCGACGTCGCCGGCGCAGCGCGCAGTAGCGGTCGGGGTTTTAAACTCGGCCGCATGACGACTCAGGCTGGCGCTCCGCCGCTGCTCAAAGAGACCGGTCCGTGGCGGTTCCGTTTCCCGGAAGTCATCCTGTTGGTTGCGGCGTTGGCGTGGATGGTGGTTGAGGATGCGAACGCCGAAATCAGCGCCGGTTTTGGGTTTGCATTGTTTTTCGTCGCTCCGATGTTGCTGGGTGTCTTGCTGATGTGCATGGTGCTGGGCATTCCGCTGCAGCGCCAGCCGGTGAACAGGTTTTGGGGAGATGCCGCCTACGTCGTGGTGGGCGTTCTCGTCGCCGTCATTCTGGCCAAGAGCGATAATCCGTACGGCGCGCTGCCGGCCATCATGCCGTACGTCGCCGCAGCCATATTCCTGACCGGGGTCTCCGCGGCGCTGCGGCGCGCAATTGCGCTCCTGGCGTGGAAGAGGAAGTAATGCGGAGGCTCGAATACTCGGCCACATGATGGCAGGTGTCAGCGAACCGCCGCTGCTTAAAGACACGCGACCGTGGGGTTTTCGCATCCCCGAGTTTCTGCTGCTCGCGATTCTGTGTGTCGCGTTTCCAGGCGTGGCGGCATTCGGCGGCTACATTGTCGTCCCCCTGCTGGGGATGCTCGCCGCAGCGCTGCTCATCGGGCTTCCCCTGCAGAACCGCCGGGTGAACGACTTCGTCGTTGACGCTGGCTACCTGGGTGTCGCGTACGTTGCCGGTCTCGTGCTGAGGCTGACCGGGTTTCCCTACGAGGATCAGTTTTGGCTCAACGCCACATTTGGTGCGGCATCCATTGTGCTGCAGGTTGTCGGGTGGTCGGCGCTGATCCGGCGGGCTCTGGGATACCGGCAGTGGAAGTCGGACACCGAATGACAAAACGCCCGCGCAATGAACACGTGAGCGCGGGCGTTTGTGTTGTGAAAATTCGAAACGCTTCCTAGCCATGGAGGGCTAGGGGCCTTTTGAAGCCTCCACAACACTACATACGCCGATGTGTTTCCGCATTGAGGAGGCTACCTGGCCGGACTTAACCGCCGAACTCGATGGCCGCGGCGCCGCCGATGTGGCGGAGGTTGGACTTGGCCAGGTTGAACAGTCGGCCGACGCCGCCCTCGAGGAAGGCGGTGCGGGCGCCGGACTTGGTGAAGCCCTTCATCATGTCCCAGGTGATTCCCGGCGGCAGGGAGAGAGCCTCCGGGTCGGTGACGATGTCCACGAGCACCGGGCCGTCGTAGGCCAGGGCCTCCTTGAGCACCGGCTCGAGGTCGTCCGGGTCCTCGATGCGGAAGGACTTAATGCCCACGCCCTTGGCAATCTCGGCGTAGTTAGCCTGCTCGTGGTCGGTGCCGAAGTACGGCATGCCGGCCACCATCATCTCCAGCTTCACCATGCCCAGCGAGGAGTTGTTGAAGCAGATCACCTTCACCGGCAGCTGGTGCAGCTTGATGGTGAGCAGCTCGCCCATGAGCATGCCCAGCCCGCCGTCGCCGGACCAGGAGATGACCTGGCGGTCCGGGAACGCGGCCTGCACGCCGATCGCCATCGGCAGCGCATTCGCCATGGTGCCGTGAAGGAACGATGCAGCCTCGTCGCGCTTGCCGTTCGGGGTGAGGTAACGCGAGGACCACACGTTGCACATGCCGGTGTCGACGGTGAAGTACGCGTCGTCGTCCGCGAGCTTGTCCAGCACGGATGCGGCGAGCTCCGGGTGGATCGGCTTCTTGGACTCCGCTGCCTTGTGGGTGTAGTGCTTCACCACGTGCTCGAGCAGCTGGTAGTGGCGCTTGAGCATCTTGTCCAGGAACTTGCGGTCGGACTTCTCCTCGATGTGCGGGAGGATGTTTTCGATGACGCTCTTCACGTCGCCGACGACCGGGTAGTCCACCTTGGTGCGGCGGCCGATGTGGGTGCCGTCGATGTCGATCTGGGCGACGTTCTCGTCCGGCAGCCAGTCGGTGTACGGGAAGTCGGTGCCCACCATGATGAACAGGTCGGACTCTTCCATCGCGTCCAGGCAAGCGCCGTAGCCGAGCAGGCCGGACATGCCGACGTCGTACGGGTTGTCGTACTCGAAGTACATCTTGCCGCGGAAGGAGTGGCCGATGGGGGACTTGATCTTCTCCGCCAGGGCGAAGACCTCGTCGCGTGCGTCGCGCGCGCCGTAGCCGCAGAACAGGGTGACCTTGTCGGCCTTGTTAATCGCCTCCACCAGGCGGGCAGCCTCGTGCGGGTCCGGGTAGACGCGCTTGTTGGCGCCGGTGGCGTACACGGAGTCCGCGGTGTGCGGGCCCTCGGCGGTGTCGGCGGCGAAGACGTCGCCAGGCACGATCATCACGGACACACCGTTGCCAGCGAGGGTGTTCTGCAGGGCGTTGTGCAACACACGCATGCCCTGGTCCGCCTCGTGGACAACCTCGCAGTAGGAGGAGCACTCCTGGAAGAGCAGCTCCGGGTGGGTCTCCTGGAAGAAGGAGGAGCCGATTTCCATGGTGGGGATGTGGGACGCGATGGCCAGCACCTTCGCGCCGTTGCGGTGGGACTCAAACAGGCCCTGCACGAAGTGGGTGTTACCCGGGCCGCAAGAGGCGCCGCACACGGCGAGCTCATCGGCGGCGAGGGAATCGGCGCCCGCGGCGAAGGCGGCGGCCTCCTCGTTGCGCACGTGGACCCACTCGATGTCGCTTTGACGCACGGCGTCGGACAGCGGGTTGAGCGAATCGCCCACGAGGCCGTAAATGCGCTTAATGCCTTGATCCTCTAGGCGCTTGACTACTTGTTCTGCAAAATTGGGCATTGTCTACCTAATTCTCCTTATAGGTGGTTTCATTCAACGTGCGCCATGGTAACGACATTTACGCAGGCGGGTCGGCGCGCTGTTGCAAAGCAGACAGAAACGCGGGGTCTGTGAAGTAGTCGGTGTGGTCGCCTCTCACCCCCAGCACACGCTCGCCGCCCCACCCGATGTACGACGGCGAGGAACCAAGCGCCGCCGTCGGCCCGGAGCGCAGCAGCAGAATCGGGTCTTCGGGGGAATCCACCACGTGCACCGTCGCCTCCGGCCCGGCGAGCGTCAGCTTTGAGACGTGCTCGCCAGACACGCCAGCGCTGCCCAGGATCCACAGGTCGTCCGCGAGCAACCCGTGCTGGTGTGCCGCCTTGGTGGCCAAAAGCGTGCCGTAGCTGTGGGAGACCACGGTCTTTTGCGCGTCAGGGAAGCGCTCCTCCAGCGCGGCCTGGAACATGGCGAGGTCGTCCGCGCCGGCGTGGGCGCGGTGGGGCGAGGCAGCGTCCGTGAGCAGCGGGGGAGGGGCGTATCCCTGCCACACCACGACCGCGGCACCGGTTTTCTCCGAGAGCATCCGGGCCTTTTCCAGCTCGCCCGGCAGCTGCGAGGGTTTGCCGGTGGTGGCACCCGCGACCATGGTGATCACGCGCGCCGGGTCCACCGCGTCGCCGACGAGCACCGTGCTCGCCGTCGGCCCGGCCTCCAGGAGCACACCGCCGGCGTCCTCCACCGCGCGCAGCGTGGAGGCCGGCACCGTCTGCGCGTGCCGGGCGTGCAGCGATTCGAAGGACTCGTCCGGGTGGTCGAACAGCGGGTCGTAGTCCTGCTCCTTGCCGGATGCGCCCAGCAGGGTCCGGGACAGCCTCAGGTCCAGCATCATGGACATGCCGTTGAGCCACAGCACGACACGGGAATGGGAGTACATGCCGATGAACTCGGCGGCCTCGTCAAACTGCTGCTGCAGGGCGGCGGCGGCGACCAAAGCCACCGAGGCTTGCTCCAGCCGCTCGGCGCTTGCGCCTAGCGACGAGCCGTAGTCCGCAAACCTGGCCGCAGAGACCTCGAACGCGGGGCCGCGGAACCCGGAATCCGCAATCACAGCGGCTGAAAACGGCGCGTGTTCCGCGCGCTCTCGCGTACCCTCAGCGGCCAATCTGGTGGCGGCGGCCGCGGCGAACAATTCGGATGCGATCAGTGCTGGTTTGTATGTCATGGCGTGAGCTCCTTGCCGAATCGGGCATCTGCCTGCTCCACTTCGGACGCAAACGCGGCGACATCGTGGAGGTGGGTGTCAAGGCGGGACGTGGTGTCGTCGACAAGCAAATGCTCCGTGTCCTGCAACGTTGCGAGCGCGGATGCGGAGCGCGACGGGCTTAAGTGGGCGGTGGGAAGGGTGCCGAAGCTGCGGATGCAGCTGCGGGCGGCACGTGCGGTCTCTGTGGTCAGTTGAAGAAATGTCATGCAACGAACCATCCGCGAACGCAACAAGCGGCGCAATACCCCTTTTCAAATCTGTGGATAACTCCCCCGAAACGCACCTAGAGTTATCCACATGAAGATCGCGCTATTGCAATTCGCCTCCGGCAGCGACAAGATGGAAAATTTGGCCGCCATCGAACCGCTGGTCCGCGACGCCGCCGCCCAAGGCGCAACGCTGATCGTCCTGCCCGAGGCCGCCAGCCAAGCGTTCGGGCAGGGGCGGCTGGATACGCAGGCAGAAGAGCTGGACGGTCCGTTCGCCACAGGGCTGAAAAAGCTTAGCGACGAGCTCCGCGTCACCATCGTCGCCGGCATGTTCCGCCCCGCAGACACCAACACCGTGGACGGCAAGGAACTCAACCGCGTCTACAACACCGCGCTGATCACCGGCGGCGGGGTGCATAAGGGATACGACAAGATCCACACTTACGACGCCTTCAACTACAAGGAGTCGGACACGGTGCGCGCAGGTGGTGAGCTGGTCACGTTCGTCCACGACGGCGTGACGGTGGGGGTGGCCACCTGCTTTGACATCCGCTTCCCGGAGCAGTTCCAACAGCTTGCCCAACGCGGCGCAAAGGTGGTTGTGGTACCCACGAGCTGGGCGGACGGGCCGGGCAAGGTGGGGCAGTGGCACATCCTCACCGCCGCGCGTGCGCTGGATGCCGGGGTGTTCATCGCAGCAGCCGACCAGGCCCGCCCGGACTTCGAGACCAAGGCCGGCGAGCCCTCAGGCCCCACGGGCGCGGGGCATTCGGTGGTGGTGGACCCGTTTGGCACACGCCTCGCGGAGGCCGGCTACGGCCCGGAAACCCTGGTGGTTGAGATCGACCCAGCGGACGCCGCCGAGGCGCGCAAGCAGCTGCCGCTGGCGGCGATCCGGGAGCACAGCGTTATGCACTAAACCACTCCGGCGCCGCATCGGGGGCGACGGTCTGCACGTCCCGCGCCCCGGCCACCTCCAGCGCCGCGGCCAGGCTCGCCGCGCGCTCCTCATTCGCGCACACGATCACCTCGCGGCCCCACCACATGCCGGCGCCGGAAACCACCTGCTCCAGCGGCGCACCCACCCGCGACTGCGCAATCCACGCCACGTCCAGCCAGTCCTGCGCCGCGGCCAGCGCGTCCAGCGCCGCCGTGTCGTAGAACCCCTCCGGCCCGCTCGCGCCGACCACGAGGTGCACCTCCGGCGGATCGGTCTGCTCCAAATAGTGGAAGACCAGCGCCTTCGCCGCCGCGAACCCACCCTCGGCGGCAACCAGGAGCAATTGCCTATCGACGTCCCCGCGTACCCCGCCCCGCGCCGCCCCCAACGTCAACCAGTCGCCCGGCTGCAACTGCATCTCGTCGGGAACGTGGAACTCCAGCTGCCCGAGCTGGTTGGACGGCAGCGCGGGGACCAGGCCGGTCCACTCGCCGGGGCGATTCGGCGACATCACCGGGATGACCTGTCCGGGGGCGTAGGGCACCGGCGTGCCGGCCTCCAGGCGCACGACCTGCACCCCGCCGCGGCGCTCCACGCTGGTCACCTGCGCGGCGGTGGCGGCAGGCACGCCAGCAACGTCCGCCTGTGAGGCGGCATCGCGCATGAGCTCCGCCGCCTGGATCAGTTCGGGCGCGTCGGCCCCGGCTTCGTCGATAAGCATCTGCACAGCGTTGGGGTACTCCTCGGCCGGAAACCCTGTGCGGCGCAGATCCAGCGCCAAGGCCTTCAGCTCGTCGCGGACCTCCTCTGCGGGGCGCTCGAGCACGGCGAGGGCGGCGCGCATGAGAATGGGCGGCATCTCCTCGCCAGGCGGCAGCATCATCTCTGCCCGCGGGTACGCCTCGGAAAAGCGGGTACGCCACGCGCGGCTGACCTGCGGGCCGCGGGTGCGCAATATCTCGGCAAAGTGGGCGGAAGGCATAGAAACAGGTTACCTAGCGGCTGTGGGCTAAAGTTGCACCCGGCTTGAATGTGAGAAGTGGATAGAAAAGAGGTGCTGTGGTGGAATTCACCCCGTATACGTTGCTCACGGACATCGGCTGGATTTCGGTCCTGCTCATCGTCGGCAACATTTTGCGCAACCGGCTGAAGGTGCTGCAGGCGCTGCTGCTGCCTGCCCCGATCACCGCGGGGCTGCTCGGCCTGCTGCTGGGCGACGAGATCCTGGGCGTGATCCACTGGTCCGATCAGGTGGGCACCTACACCACGCTGCTCATCGCGGTGGTGTTCGCGTCCATGGCCTACTCGATGGAGCTCGGCGGCTCCGTCGCCTCCGGCGCCCGCAACATGTGGGGCTACTCCACCGCCATGTTCATGGGCCAATGGGGCCTGTTCGTGCTGCTCGGCGTGTACCTGTTCGCGCCGCTGTTCGGCACTGAACCATGGTTCGGCATGATGCTGCCGGTCGGCTTCGTCGGCGGCTTCGGCACCGCGGCGGCCGTGGGCTCCGCGCTTGAAGAGATCGGCGTGGAGGGCGCGTCCTCCATCGGCTTCACCTCCGCCACCGTGGGCACCCTGGTGGCCATCGTGGGTGGTGTGATCATGGCCAACTGGGGTATCCGCAAGGGCAAGGCCTCCCAGCTCGCCGGCACGCTTCCCGACGACCTGCGCACCGGCTACATCCGCAACGAAGCCGAGCGCCCCTCCATCGGCAAAGCCACCACCAACCCGTCATCCATCGAGCCGCTGGCGCTGCACGCCGGCTTCATCGTGTTCACCGTGCTCATCGCCTACATGGTCAACAGCGTGATCAAGGGGCAGTGGCCGAACGTGTCCATCCCGCTGTTCGCCATGGCGTTCGTCATCGGGCTTATCGGCCGCCTGCTGCTCAAGCTCGCCGGCCGCCCGAACTACCTGGACAGCTCCACCATCAACTCCGTTTCCGGCGCCGCCACGGACTACATGATTGCCTTCGGCATCGCCTCCATCGTGCCCGCAGCACTCGCCGGCTACTGGCAGGCGCTCGTGCTCATCTTCGTGCTGGGCACCCTGTTCTGCGTGGTGTGGATGTTCTGGGCCGGCCCGACCTTCTTTGGCGACAAGTGGCTCGAGCGCGGCCTGTTCGGCTGGGGCTGGGCCACCGCCGCAGTGGCCACCGGCATCGCGCTTTTGAAGATGGTGGACCCGAAGCTCAAGTCCGGCACGCTCAACGAGTACGGCGTGGCCTACGTCGGTTTCGCCCCGTTCGAAATCGGCACCACCATCATTGCGCCCATCGCAGTCATCGCGGGTGTGACCGCCATCTTCGGCTGGATCGCATTCGCCATCGCGGTCGGGGTGGTCGTGCTTGCTTACGCGATGAAGTGGATACCGGTCGCGAGATCGTCGTAAAGCTTGGTGCTTAGAACGGCCGGCGGCGCAAAGCGGCAGGGATATACTGCTGGCCGGCTAACCAAGACGCTGCCGCAGGATTCATCGAGTTCATTAGGCGGAGACAGACTTTGTGGTACCGCATGAGCTCGGTTGGCTCCAAAAGCGGTTCCAAGTGGCTCGCTCGATTGCGGGCGAATCGCACGGTGCTCGCCCACTTATAGATCACGGCGTGGCTCGCATGTTGGAACGAAGATCCCTGCTTAGGGGCAAATGCCGAACTGAGAGCCTCGTTCCAAATCCTCATCCTGGGGTTCTGGGAGGAAGTTACTTCGGGGCGTGGCAGAAGGAACAACCAGGATCCGAACGGCAGGGCTGCCACAAGATCGTCATGCGTTGGGTTGGGCTTTGTTGGGTTGCCGTCTTCGCCCAGAAGGGCGGGTTCAGCCTTCTTCCACATGGGTGGCCGGTTGGCGGGCGAGATAATCTGCCGGAGCCGCGGCGCAGGATCTTTAAGCCATCCGCGGGGATACGGTTCTGATCGACCGGGCTCGTTTACGGGCTCGTTCTCGTTCCACCCTTGAAGTAGAGCGTCGATACTGTTGCGCAGCTGCACCTCGACCATTCCGGTGGTCGCAGCGACGGCACCGGCCGCCCCAATATTCCATAAATAGAGTTCAAGTGCCTTCGCGTCGGAGCCCCCAGCGACGGTCCGGTATGTATCGAAGCGGGCGTCCGACAAGGCTTTGGTGATAGCCAAGGTGGTTTGCGTTTGCACGAACTCATATTTACACTGGCAACTACAAGACGGGTTAAAATCCGGTATCAATAAGAATCCCCGCTAGGTTTCGCGCCTAGCGGGTTTCTTTGTTGAAGGGGGTATCCCCCGCGTGTGATCTGGTGCGATGCTACTTTGAGCCAACCCCGCGCAACTTTTTTGCCGTTGACAGGAACAGACTCAACTTCTTGTGCGTTACACCTAGTGCGAAACAAACATTAGGCAAGAAAGGACCATGGAATCATGGCGAATAAATACACGCAGAAGACACAGGAGGCCCTGCAGCAGGCGCAGATGCGCGCCTCTGCCGCCGGCAACCCGGAGATGCGCCCGGCGCACGTGCTGGAAGCGCTTTTGAAGCAGGAGGACGGCATCGCCGCCCCGGTGCTCAAGGCCACGGGCGTGGACCCAGACACCGTCGCGCGCGAGGCCAGCGAGCTGATTAGCACCTACCCCAGCGCGCAGGGGCAGAACATGGCCAACCCGGGCATCAACCGGGACCTGCAGACGGCACTGCAACACGCGCAGGATCTCGCGGGCGAGCTTGGCGACGAGTTCGTGTCCGCCGACGTCCTTTTGGCCAGCATCGCAAAGGGAGGCGACGACGCCGCTGAGCTGCTGACGAAGCGCGGCGCCACCTTCGAGGCGCTCAAGGAAGCCTTCTCCTCGGTGCGCGGCGGCAAGACCGTCACCTCGGACAATCCAGAAGATCAGTTCCAGGCGCTGCAGAAGTACTCCACGGACCTGACCGCGCGTGCGCGCGAGGGCAAGATCGACCCGGTGATCGGGCGCGATTCGGAGATCCGCCGCGTGGTGCAGGTGCTTTCCCGTCGCACGAAGAACAACCCGGTGCTCATCGGTGAGCCGGGCGTCGGTAAGACTGCGATTGTGGAGGGCCTGGCCCGCCGCATCGTGGCTGGCGACGTGCCGGAATCGCTCAAGGGCAAGACGCTGATCTCGCTGGATCTGGGCTCCATGGTCGCGGGCGCGAAGTACCGGGGCGAGTTCGAGGAACGTCTCAAGGCTGTGCTGGACGAGATCAAGGAGTCCAACGGGCAGATCATCACCTTTATCGACGAGCTGCACACCATCGTTGGCGCCGGTGCCTCCGGGGACTCCGCGATGGACGCCGGCAACATGATCAAGCCGCTGCTCGCCCGCGGTGAGCTGCGCCTGGTCGGCGCGACCACGCTGGACGAGTACCGCCAGTACATCGAGAAGGACGCCGCCCTGGAGCGCCGCTTCCAGCAGGTCTACGTGGGCGAGCCGACGGTGGAGGACACCATCGGCATCCTGCGCGGCCTGAAGGAGCGCTACGAGGTGCACCACGGCGTGCGCATCCAGGACTCGGCGCTGGTGTCGGCGGCGGAGCTGTCCAACCGCTACATCACCAACCGCTTCCTGCCGGACAAGGCCATCGACCTGGTCGACGAGGCCGGCTCGCGCCTGCGCATGCAGATCGACTCCTCCCCGCAGGAGATCGACGAGCTCGAGCGCATCGTGCGCCGCCTGGAGATCGAGGAGATCGCCCTGCAGAAGGAGTCCGACGCCGCCTCCGCGCAGCGCCTGGAGCACCTGCGTGAGGAACTCGCGGACCAGCGCGAGCGACTCGGCGAGATGAAGGCGCGCTGGGAGAACGAGAAGGCGGAGGTGAACAAGGTCCAGTCCGCGAAGGAGGAGCTCGAGCGCCTGCGCAACGAGTCCGAGATCGCGGAGCGCGAGGGCGACTACGCCAAGGTCTCCGAGCTGCGCTACGGCCGCATCCCGGAGCTTGAGGCAGAGGTAGCCAAGGTGGAATCCGAGGCCAGCAACAAGACCATGCTGGAAGAGGAGGTCACCCCGGACATCATCGCTGACGTCGTTTCTTCCTGGACCGGTATCCCGGCCGGCAAGATGATGCAGGGCGAGACGGAGAAGCTGCTGCACATGGAGTCCGTGATCGGCGAGCGCGTCGTGGGCCAGAAGGAAGCCGTCGTCGCGGTTTCCGACGCGGTGCGCCGCTCCCGTGCCGGTGTGGCGGACCCGAACCGCCCGATCGGCTCCTTCCTCTTCCTCGGCCCCACCGGCGTGGGTAAGACGGAGCTGGCGAAGGCGCTGTCGGAGTTCCTCTTCGACGACGAATCGGCCATGATCCGCATCGACATGTCCGAGTACGGCGAGAAGCACTCCGTCGCCCGCCTGGTCGGCGCCCCTCCGGGATATGTCGGCTTCGACGCCGGCGGCCAGCTCACCGAGGCTGTGCGCCGTCGTCCGTACTCGCTGGTGCTTTTCGACGAGGTCGAGAAGGCGCACCCGGATGTCTTCGACGTGCTTCTGCAGGTCCTGGACGAAGGCCGCCTCACCGACGGCCAGGGCAGGACGGTGGACTTCCGCAACACCGTGGTCATCCTCACCTCCAACCTGGGCGCAGGCGGCAACCGCGAGCAGATCATGGACGCGGTGAAGCACCACTTCAAGCCGGAGTTCATCAACCGCCTCGACGACGTGGTGGTCTTCGACCCGTTGAGCCAGGACCAGCTCGTCGGCATCGTGGACATCCAGCTCGAGGGCCTGGCCGAGCGCCTCGCCGCCCGCCGCCTGACCCTCGACGTGTCGGATTCCGCGAAGTCCTGGCTGGCCGAGCGCGGCTACGACCCGGCCTACGGTGCCCGCCCGCTGCGCCGCCTGATCCAGCAGGCCATCGGCGACCGCCTGGCCAAGAAACTGTTGGCGGGTGAGATCGTCGACGGCGACACCGTCCACGTGGACGTCGCCGACGGCGGCGAGGGCCTGGACGTCACCGCGAGGTAGATAATGGGTGCATGACCCAACTCGTGCATACCCCGGAAGCGCTGGCTAACGCGCTTCCGGACGGCCCCGTCTCACTCGTCCCCACCATGGGCGCGCTGCATAGTGGCCACCTCGCCCTCGTCCGCTCAGCCAAGGCACTGGGCAACCCCGTGGTAGTGAGCATCTTCGTCAACCCGCTGCAGTTCGCGCCGGGCGAGGATTTAGAGAAGTATCCGCGGACGTTGGCTGAGGACGTCGAGAAGCTTGAGGCTCTCGGCGTCGACGCCGTTTTCGCGCCGGCGCCGGAGACGATGTACCCGCACGGACCGCGCACGACGATCCAGCCCGGCCCGCTCGGCGCGGTGCTGGAGGGCGCGACGAGGCCGACGCATTTCGCGGGCGTGCTCACGGTGGTGGCGAAGCTGTTCGCGCTGACCGGCGCAGCGGACGCGTTCTTCGGCGAGAAAGACTACCAGCAGCTCGCGCTGATCCGGCAAATGGTGGATGACCTGCACCTTCCCGTGCGCATCCACGGCTGCCCGATCGTGCGCGACACCGACGGCCTCGCGCTATCCTCGCGCAACCGCTACCTCTCCGCCGAGGAGCGCGAGATTGCCCTTGCCATCCCGCGGGCGCTGGCCACCGGCAGCCTCGCCGAAGCGCGCTCGCTTCTCGACGCCACCAAAGGCCTCCACCTCGACTACCTCGTCGCCACCGCCCCCGACATGTCAGATCTGCCGGAGGGGTACACGGGTCCGGCGCGTCTGCTCGTGGCGGCGAAGGTCGGCGCGACCCGTCTGCTGGACAACGCCCCGATCGAGCTCTAGCGCTGCAAGCGACCCGCGCCCTCCTAGAACGTGTGCTCGTCGGCCGGGAACTCCCCGGTGTGCACGGCGCGCTTGTAGTCCGCGGCCGCGGCAGCCAGGTCCGCGCCGACGGTTCCGAAACGGCGCACGAATTTCGCGCGGTGGTCGCCGGCGGGCATGTCCGCCATGTCGTGCCAGACCAGCACCTGGGCGTCGGTGCCTGCACCCGCGCCGATGCCGACGGTCGGGACCGGGCACGAGGCGGTAAGTTCCGCCGCCAAATCCGCGGGCACCATTTCGAAGACCACCATGTCGGCGCCGGCTTGGACGACTGCGTGGACGTCGTCACGCAATTGCTCCGCTCCAGCGTCGCGGCCTTGGACCTTGAACCCGCTCAAGTTGTCCACGGACTGCGGGGTGAACCCCACGTGGGCGCATACCGCAAGACCTGCGTTTTTCAGCGCCCGGATGCGCGGGGCGATCCGCACGCCGCCCTCCAGCTTCACCATGTGGGCGCCGGTGCGGCGCACCAGGTCGGTGGCGGTGCGGACGCATTGCTCGTCGCTCGCCTCGTAGCTCCCGAACGGCAGGTCCATGATCACCAGCGCATTCCCAGCGCCGCGCACGACGGCCGCGCCGAGGAACGCCATCTCGTCCACGGAGACCTGGCTGGTGGTGTCGTAGCCGTAAACCACGTTGGCCGCGGAGTCGCCGACCAGGAGACACTCGATGCCGGCCTGCGCGAACACGCGGGCGGTGGCGTAGTCGTACGCGGTGAGCATCGCCCACTTCTCGCCGTCGGCCTTCTTGCGCGCGAAGTCCGCGACGCGCATTTTCTTGGTGGGGGCTAAGTATCCAGTCACGCATGCAGTCTAGGCCGACACTTCTATAGCCCGGTCGAATACCAAAATGTTATCTGCGGCTCTACTCGCAATTCTATGTGATCTGTACCATATGACATGTAACTGCATTTCGTCGGAAAGGAGTCCCAATGTCCACCCCAACCGCAATGCGCGCGGCAGTGGCTGAACAGTTCGGTCCCAGCGTCAATGTCAAAGAGATCGATTTGCCCAAGCCGGGCCCGTTTCAAGCACTGGTGAAGCTTCGCGCTTCCGGAATCTGTCACACCGACCTCCATGCTGTCGAGGGGGACTGGCCGGTCAAGCCGCAGCCACCGTTCGTGCCGGGGCACGAGGGCGTGGGCGAAGTTGTGGAGCTCGGGCCAGGAGAGCATTCGGTGAAAGTGGGTGACATAGTCGGCAACGCGTGGCTGTGGTCCGCGTGCGGTGAGTGCGAGTTCTGCCGGACGGGGCGTGAGACGTACTGCAAGCAGGCGGAGTACGGCGGATACACCCAGAACGGTTCGTTCGGTGAATACATGCTGGTGGACACCCGCTATGCTCCTCGAATCCCGGATGGCGCTGACCCAGTTGAGGTCGCACCGATCTTGTGTGCTGGCGTGACCGTCTATAAGGGACTGAAGGAAGCCGAAACTAAGCCGGGCCAGTTCATGGTGATCTCCGGTGTCGGCGGTCTGGGTCATCTGGCGGTGCAGTATGGCGTGGCAATGGGCATGCGAGTCATCGCGGTAGATATTGCGGACGACAAGCTTGAGCTGGCCAAGCAGCTGGGTGCCGAGTTCGCGGTGAACGCAAAGACCACGGACCCAGGCGAGGCGGTGCAGGAGTACACCGAGGGTGGCGCCCACGGCGTGCTGGTCACCGCAGTGCACCCGGACGCGTTCGGACAGGCGATTGCGATGTGCCGCTCCAACGGCGCCATCGTCTTCAACGGCCTGCCGCCGGGGGAGTTCCCGGCGCCGATTTTCGACATTGTCCTGCGCGGCATCACCATCCGCGGCTCCCTGGTGGGCACCCGCCAGGATATGGCGGAAGCGCTGGACTTCTACGCGCGCGGCGAGGTCAAGCCGCACGTGACCGCTTGTGAGCTGGATGATGTCAACGAGGTGTTTGAGAACATGCGCAACGGCAAGATTGCTGGCCGTATGTCGATCAAGTACTAGACTGCCCTGCATGCAGGCAACCACCACGATCCTCACCCGCGTTGCAATCCCGGGCGTTGAGAGCGAGCAGCTGCAGGCGCACCAGATTGGGCAGAATCATTTTGTGGTGGCGAGCGTGCCGTTCGTGGATACGACGCTCGCGATGGGCGACATCGTGGAGTGCGTGACGGTGGGCGGCGCGTTCCACGTGGATCGCGTGGTGGTGCGCGGCGGCGCGTCGACGGTGCGCGTGCTGCCGGAAGACCCCGAGGGCCTGGACCCGGACGAGATCGCCGGCACGCTGCTGGCGTTCGGGTGCCGGGTGGAGCTCGGCCCGGGCGGCATGCTCGCGGCGAGCATCGGCGCGGATTGCCCGCGCGAGGGGATCACCGAGTGGCTCAGCGGCTTGGAGGAGCAGGGCACGATCCAGCTCGCTCCCGGGTACATGGCGTAAAACACCGTTACACTTGCGGCCATGAGCGTCTTTGTCTCCGCCGCTGAACTCAACGAGCGTATCCAGACTGGCCAAAAACAGACCATCATCGCCGCGCTGTGGGAGCCGAAAGCAGGCAAAGCGTGGTCCAAATTCCAATCTGAGCACATCCCGACGGCGCTGTACTGCGACCCGTCGGTGCAGCTCGCCGGCTTGCCCGGCCGCGCGGTGGGCCGCAACCCGCTGCCCAGCATCGACGTGGTGCGTAAAGCCGCCGCGAGCTGGGGCATTGAGGACGGCCGCCCGGTGTACATTTACGACGGAGGCAACGGACTGTTCGCCGCCCGCGCGTGGTGGATCCTGCGCTGGGCCGGGGTCACGGACGTGCACATCCTCGACGGCGGCTTCGCTACCTGGGACGGCGGAGGCTTCCCCACAGTCGCGGGCCCGGGCGGCATCGTCGTCCCGCGCGACGTCAAACTCACCGAGGGCAGCTTGCCGTCCGCAACCATGGAGGACGTCAGGGCATTTGAGGGATTGCTTATCGACGCCAGAGGTGCCCGCCGTTTCCAGGGCCTCCGCGAGATCCTGGATCTGCGCGCCGGGCACATCCCGGGTGCCCGCAACCTGCCGGTGAACGACCTGATCGATCCGGAGACCCACAAGGTGAAGGACACCGACGAGATCCGCGACCGCTTCTCCCAGCTGGGCGTTACCCAGAACACGGACCCGGCCAGCGTGATCACCTACTCCGGCTCAGGCAACCACTCCGCTCTGCTGCTGGCCGCGATGGAGCACGCCGGCCTGCCACTGCTGACGCATTACGTGGGCGGCTGGTCCCAGTGGAGCGGCAACCGCGACAACCCGGTGGCGACGGACATTTAGTGTCGGGCCGCGCGGTAGCATAGTCCGCGATGGTCATCCTGCTGTTCGTTCTCGCACTCGCGGCGCTGCTTGCCGCCGTGGCGCTGTTCGCATCCGACGCCCGCGAGCGCAGCACACAACCCGAAAAACCGGCTAAACCGGCCAAGCCGGCCAAGCCGGCCAAGCCCAGCAAGCGCGCCCGCCGCGCCTGGGCCCGCGAGCACGGCTACGCGTTCGCGTCCAGCGACGACATGCTGGCCAGCGAGTGGTCGCGCGGCGCCGCCGCCGGGGGAGCCTCCGCCCGAAACGTAGCCACAGGGGCCGCCTACGGCCACGACGCGCACGTGGCGGACCTGGGCGAGGCCACCGTCATCGCCATGGGCACCGGCGCGGAAACCAACGCGGTGGTGGACTTCCGCCGCACCGATTTCGCGGCGGAAGGCTCCGACGACCTGGTGGAGCTGGACACGCACCACGGGTTCACGTGTTTTGCTACGCAGGCGGGGGCGGGCCGGAGGTTCGTCGATAGGCGAGTGCTCACCGCGCTCGAACAACTGCCCGCCGCAGTGCAGGCCGTTTGGTTCGAGGGCGCGTGGGCGATCGCGCAGCTGAGCCGCGACGCCACCCCGCAGGACTGGGACGCCACCCTTGCGCCCCTGGCGCTGCTCGCGGACGCGGCCCGGACGCTCCCGCCTCTCGACGATGCTCCGCTCACCCTCCCATTCCCCACCCGCGACATCCCGGGCCAGGCCCCCGCGGCAGAGCCTGAGGCCGAGGATGAGCCGGTGATGCAGCGCCCCGAGGACCCCGTGGAGCTGCCCACCCGCACCACCGGCGGCGAGCGCGGCGAGGTGGCCGACCACACCATCGGCGGCGACGACGTGGAAGCCATCGCCGGCGACGAGCGCCGCGTGGTGGACCTGACCCGGGTGCGCCGCATGCAGGGCCCGAGCTCAATTTTCGACGACAAGGAGTAAAACGATGAAGGAAAAACTCGCTGAGCTGGTCAAAGAGCTGGCAGTGGTGCACGGCAAAGTGACCCTGTCCTCGGGCAAGGAGGCGGACTACTACGTGGATCTGCGCCGCGCGACGCTGCACCACGAGGCCAGCCCGCTGATCGGCCAGCTGCTGCGCGAGCTCACCGACGACCTGGACTTCGACGCCGTCGGCGGCCTCACCCTGGGCGCCGACCCCGTCGCCACCGCCGTCATGCACGCCCCCGGCCGCCCGATCGATTCCTTTGTGGTGCGCAAGGAGGCCAAGAAGCACGGCATGCAACGCCGCATCGAGGGCCCGTCCATCAAGGGCAAGCGCGTGCTGGTGGTCGAGGACACCACCACCACGGGCAACTCGCCGCTCACCGCCGTCGAAGCCTGCCGTGAGGAGGGCGCCGAGGTGGTCGCCGTGGCCACCGTCGTCGACCGCGCGACCGGCGCCGATAAGGTGCTCCGCGATGCCGGCCTGGAGTACCGCTTCCTCCTCGGACTCGAAGACCTCGGCCTTGCCTAATTCGCCTGAAGACGAGCTCCGCGGCCCCACCGAATGGAACGAAGGCCGCCACGGCGTCGGCCCCTGGGAAGGTGAGTGGCCCGACGACCCCCGCCTGGACCCGGAGTTTCTCCGCGACGGTGACCGCCGCAACGTCGTCGACGCGTACCGCTACTGGTCGCTGGATGCGGTCGTGGCCGACCTGGACCAGCGCCGGCACCCGTTCCACGTGGCCATCGAGAACTTCGAAAACGACATGAACATCGGCACCGTCGTGCGCACCGCCAACGCCTTTCTGGCCCGCGAGGTGCACATTGTCGGACGGAAGCGGTGGAACCGGCGCGGCGCGATGGTCACGGACCGCTACCAGCACATCCGCCACCACGAAACGGTTGCCGACCTCATGGAGTGGGCCGCCGCGGAGGGCATCCCGATCGTTGCCATCGACAACACCCCCGGCTCCGTTCCGTTGGAGACCGCCGAGCTGCCCCGCGAGTGCGTCCTGCTGTTCGGCCAGGAGGGCCCCGGCGTGACCGAGGCTGCCCAGGAGGCGTCGGTGATGACCTGCTCGATCGCCCAGTTCGGATCCACCCGCTCCATCAACGCTGGTGTGGCGGCCGGCATCGCGATGCACGCCTGGGTCCGTCAGCACGCGGACCTCTCCCAGGCGTGGTAGCCGAGGGGCGGCCGGCCCCGGTTTTGTACGAATTTACATGCACCAAAACTTATAATCTTCTGACCTGCACGTTCGAAATTGAACAACCGTCCCAATTGTCGATTTGTGCATGTTTCGTTTAGCTGGCCCGCCGCCAGGCCCGCTACCAGACCCGCCGCCAGACCCAACCGAACCCCCACAACCCGCCAGAACCAGTGAAACGAAACGGGCCACTCTGGCAATATAGGTACGAACCGTTTGAACTTGAGGAGTCCCCCTGTGCCGGAAACGTGGGCGCACCGCGCCGACCTGGCTGAATCTGCCGTAAATGAACGCCACGCGCAAAAGCTTTGGGGCCTGCCCAAGACGAATCTGGCGGTGGTGGCGTGGCCGCCGGGCCCGAAGGACCGCCTGTTTTGGCACTGGCACTACTGGTGGCAGGCCCAGTACCTGGACTGCCAGGTCGACGCCGCCGCCCGCCGGGAGACGAAATCGCGCCGCCGCCGGATCGCGGACACGCTGCGCGGGGTGCAGCGCCGCAACCGGGGCAAGCTGCTGACCAACGTCCACTACGACGACAAGGCGTGGCTGGCCCTGGCGTGGAACCGCGCGACCCGCATCGGCGGGATCAAGCGCAACCGCCACCTGGACGACCTGGAGTTTGACCTGCTCGCGGGCATCGACCCGGTGACGGGCGTGCTGCCGTGGCGAAGCGGCGAGACGTTCTACAACGTGCCGTCGAACGCCACCGCGGCGCTGCTGTTCGCCCGCACCGGCCGCCTAGACAAGGCGCGCGAGATTGTGGACTGGATCTTCGACAACCTGGTGCGTGAGGACGGCCTGCTTGACGACGGCATCCGGATGCGCATGAGCGGACCGGAGGTCGTCGATAAGGTGTACACCTACAACCAGGGCACCGCGCTCGGAGCCAGCCTCGAGATCGCGCTCGCGCTGCGTGAGGACGTCGGCCTGGCGCACGACGAGCAGATCGATTCCTTCGTTTACTCGGAGCGCGCGGACGCGTCGATGTTCTACATCACCCACATCCGCGCGATTGTGCAGGCGATTGCGCTGCACCTGGCCACCCCGCAGGGCGTGCTGCTGAGCCCGCCGGAGGAGTCTGGGGAGGGCGACGGCGGCCTGTTCAAGGGAATTCTCGCGCGCTACCTGGCCGAGGTTGCCATGCGGCTGCCGGAGGATTCGAAGGAGAACGTCGCCACCCGCAAGATCGCGGCGCGGCTGGTCATGCAGTCGGCGGAGTCGCTGTGGTCGCACCGCCTGGAGGTCGACGGTTTGCCGGTGTTCGCCGCGGAGTGGACCCAGGATGCGAAGTTGCCGCACAACTACGGGCTCGGGCCGTCGTCTATAAGCGAGGCGGTGGGGCTCGTGCGTATCGACGAGCGCGACCTGTCCGTCCAACTTTCCGGCTGGATGCTGCTGGAGGCGGCGGCGAGGGTGGCTGCAGCGCAGGCGTAAAACGGGCATACTGGGTGCGTAACTGCAACCCCTAGCAGGAGGATTTCCATGCCTATCGCAACCCCCGAGGTCTACAACCAGATGCTGGACACCGCCAAGAAGGGCGGCTTCGCGTTCCCGGCGATCAACTGCACCTCGTCGGAGACCATCAACGCGGCTATCAAGGGTTTCGCCGAGGCGGAGTCTGACGGCATCATCCAGTTCTCCACCGGCGGCGCCGAATTCGGCTCTGGCCTGGGCGTGAAGAACAAGGTTGCGGGCGCGAAGGCGCTGGCGTCGTTCGCGCACGAGGTGGCGCAGCACTACGACGTCAACATCGCCCTGCACACCGACCACTGCCAGAAGGAAGTGCTGGACGACTACGTCCGTCCGCTCATCGCCATCTCCCAGGAGCGTGTGGACCGCGGCGAGCTGCCGCTGTTCCAGTCCCACATGTGGGACGGCTCCGCTGTGCCGATCGACGAGAACCTCGAGATCGCGCAGGAGCTCCTGGCTAAGGCGCACGCGGCGAACATCATCCTCGAGGTGGAGATCGGCGTCGTCGGCGGCGAGGAGGACGGCGTCGAGGCTCGCGCTGGCTCGAACCTGTACACCAACGAAGCCGATTTTGAGAAGACCGTCGATGCCCTTGGCACCGGCGAGAACGGCCGCTACCTGCTGGCCGCCACCTTCGGCAACGTCCACGGCGTGTACAAGCCGGGCAACGTGAAGCTGCGCCCGGAGGTCCTGGACATGGGCCAGAAGGTCGCCGCCCGCAAGCTCGGCCTGGACGAGGGCGCCCAGCCGTTCGACTTCGTCTTCCACGGCGGCTCCGGCTCCGAGAAGGAGAAGATCGAGGAGTCCCTGCGTTACGGCGTGATCAAGATGAACGTGGACACCGACACCCAGTACGCGTTCACGCGCCCGGTCGCGGCCCACATGTTCTCCAACTACGACGGTGTGCTCAAGATCGACGGCGAGGTGGGCAACAAGAAGACCTACGACCCGCGCTCTTACCTGAAGAAGGCTGAGCAGGCCATGTCCGAGCGCGTCATCGAGGCGTGCCAGGACCTCCACTCCGTGGGCAAGTCTGTGTCCAAGTAAGCATTTGCTTCTCGACGAACCTCCGGCCATCCCCGGAGGTTTTCCTTTTGCCCTGTTTCGGCCTGGTGCGAACTTTCCCGGGCGCGAACCGCACACACCCCACGCCTCGGGTACCGGGCCCCACGCCTCGGGCCAGTGTTTGTAAAAGATTACATGCGCGACGCCTTATAGCCTCCTGACCTGCAATAATAAATCTGCACACTCGTCCAGGATGTCGACTTTTGCACGTTTCGTTTAGGCCTCAACCGTTCTCATGCCCGACCGGTTCCCCTCCCGCCTAGACTGTCTAACCATGGCGAAGCAGAGGATGGGTACGCGGGAGCGTCTTCAGCTGGTGGACAAATCGGTGCAGGCGCGCCTGAAACGCGTGCGCAAGCGTCTGCTCCCGATCCTGCAGATCGGCCTCGCGGCCGGACTGGCGTACTTCCTGGCACGCGACGTCGCCGGACACCCGCGCCCGTTCTTCGCACCGATCAGCGTGGTCATCATCATCGGCATGACGGGCGGGGACCGAGTGTCCAAATCTGTGGATATGGCGCTCGGCTGCATCCTTGGTGTGCTGGTTGGCGACCTCATCTTTTACCGGCTCGGCGACGGCGGCTGGCAGATCGCCGTGATCGTCGCTGGTTCGCTGCTTATTGCGTCGTTTTTCTCCAGTTCGATCCTGGTGAACAACCAGGCCGCGATCGGCGCGATCCTAATCGCCACGATCATGCCGCCGGGCGCGGAGGTTACGGGTATCGACCGCACCGTGGACGCGATCATCGGCTGCCTGGTCGCCTTGGCTACTATCGCGCTGATCCCGCAGGCGCCGATGCAGTCGGCCCGCGCGGAGGTGTCCAAGGTGCTGGGCATCATGTCGTCGGTGCTCGACGACGTCTCGGACGGACTGCGCGACAACGACCCCGCGAGCATCGACGAGGCTCTCGACCTGATCCGCGGCACCCAGACCGGCATCGACGACCTCGCCGCCGCCATTAAGGCCGGCCAGGAAACGTCGCGGGTCTCGCCGTTTTTGTGGGGCACGCGCCGCTACATTAATTCGCTCGCGCGCGTGATCCCGCCCGTCGATAATGCGGTGCGCACGACTCGAGTCCTGGCGCGCAGGGCGGGCGTGCTTGCAGACGACAACGATTCCGCCACCCCCGCCCAGATCCAGCTTCTGGACACCCTTTCCCAGGTCTGCCTGGAGCTTTCCGAGGTCTACGACGTCAACTCCCGCGTCGCCCAGGCCACCGTGATCCCGCAATGCGTCAACGAGCTGCGCCAGGCCGCTCAGGAGGCCGGCATGGACGTCATCCCGGAGAACGGCGTGCTGTCCGCGTACGCCATCTTGGCACAGACACGCTCACTGATCGTGGACTTGTTGATGGTGTGCGGGATGTCCCACGAGTCGGCGCTGGCTGCTTTGGTACCCACCTCGAAGACGCCGAAGGTCGAGCCGGAATCGTTCGACTTCGACTAGCGGGCGTTGGGTTTGGCAGCCCAAACCAACCCGCACAGCGAAAACCCCGGCTGGGAGGAAAACCCAGCCGGGGTTTGAGGCGTCTAGCGCTTAGTGTTTAGCGCTTGTTGATGTCGCCCTCGACATCGCCCTCGACGACGCCGTCGGTCTCGAAGCGCTCCTTGCGGACCTCCTCGGAGACGCGCTCGGTGTCGCGGACGGTGTCCTTCTCCAGGGAGACCTTCTCCACCGGGACGGACTCCTTGGAAACGTTCACGCGGTCCTCGGAGAGGGTGACGGATGCTTCCTGCTCGCCGATGTTGCCGTCGTAGTTGGCGCGGTCAGCGTCGGTGATCGGCTCGCGGACGACGCGGACCTCTTCGCGCTCAACCGGGACCTCGACGGTCTCGGTCTCGTTCACGACGTACTTGCGCAGGCGGACCTGGCCGGTCTCGACACGGTCCTTGGAGACGTTCAGCTGCTCCTCGGAGCGGATGATCTCGCCGTTGTCTGCGACGTCGCGGCGGTCAGCGTCGGCAACGTCGCGGCGCTCGGTGTCAACATCGGTCTCGACGTTGCGCTCGCCGGCAGCGTAGCCAGCACCTGCAGCACCTGCTGCGCCCGCACCAGCAGCGCCGGTCTCTGCGAAGCGGTTACCAGTCTCGTAGGTGGTGACGTCCTGGGTGTTCTCCAGGCCGTAGTGGCGGTAGAACGCGTCCTGGTCCTCGGTGGTGAGGTGGCCGTTCTCGTCCAGGTCCGGTGCGTCCTCGATGCGCTCCTTCGGGAATGCGAGGTGCAGCTCGCCGTCGCGCAGGCTGTGGCCGCGCAGCGGGACGATGGAGTCGCCGCCACCGAAGAGACCGTGGTTGACGGAAACGAAGTCCGGCTGGCCGGTGGTGTCGTTGACGTAAACGTCCTTGACGCCGCCAACCTTGTCGCCGTCGACGTCGTATGCGGTTGCGTTTGCGAGGTCCTCGATGCGGTTGAAGTCAGCCATGATTTCTCCTTAAAGGTTTTGGCTAGTAAATTTATTTTGCTACCGCGGTTTCCGTCTGGAGCGGTCCTTGCGGGAACAAAAACGAATGTAGGGAAGAGTTCCACGGCGCGTTTGGACGTCCGTTCAAAACCGCGGTTAGAACAAAAATTCGAGCGACAAACCCGCCCACTTCAGGTAGCCCTAGTCACACCCCTTTGACGTGGGCCTTTGCCTATCGACGCCACGTAAACCGCCAAAACCTACAACAAGGCTCAATACCGGCGAGGTAACGAAACGCTAACCAAACGCCACAAAATTCCCACTGTGAGATAAATCACGTTCGAGAATTTAGCCCTCGCGGACGCTCTGAATGTCGCGCAGATGGCGGTAGAACGTGACGCGGGAGACTGTGCGTGGGCGACGGATGCCGTCGATAAGCACGGCGATTTCCTCGCCCCCTGATTGCAGCGCGCGGCCCGCGAGCACCCGGGAGGCGTCGGTGCGGCGCACGGGCTGTCGCCGCAGGAAGCGGCGCGTGGGCACGAGCGGGCTGACAAACGGCACCGCGACCAGCCCGGGCGCGTCTACGGTGGGTACGAGCCGCGCCCCGAACTCGCTGCCGCCGACGAGCACCTCGGAGTCCACGACAATTTCGCCCACGTACGGCGCGGAGCCGTCGCCGGTAAAGAGCTCGGCGGAACCCGCGACCACCTCGCCGAAGTCCGTGCGCATGCAGGGCATCGGCCGCACCGCCCCCTCGACCGCGAGCGCCGCATCGCCGGCGCCCCACATCACGGCCGCGGGCGATTGCCTATCGACGGGCACGTACCCGACCTCCACCCACATCACATCCGCCCGCATCAGGCGGGTGAGCACGAGCCCCAGGGCGCGGTCGTCGCCGGAGACCACCACGCGCACCGGCTCGGCGGGCCGCTGTGGCGCGAACGACGGTTCGCCCAGGTGGGAGACGTTGGGGCTGGCCTGGATTTCGTCCAGAGACGGGGTGGGGTCCTCCGGCAACACCTCGCGCGCGATGTCCGCCAGAAACTTCAGGTCCCGCTGGCTGGGGTGCTGCGGAAGGTCGAAGCGCTGGGCACCGGGGATGACGGGCGCGTCGCCGCACGCGCAGTGGATGAGCCGCATGGCGCTCACGCTACAATATGGCCGTTATTGCGCCATATATAAGGAGTGTGCGATGTCCGCCATCATCATTGTGGGCGCCCAGTGGGGCGACGAGGGCAAAGGCAAAGCGACCGACATCCTCGGCGGCAAGGTCGATTACGTGGTTAAACCCAACGGCGGCAACAACGCGGGCCACACCGTTGTGGTGGGCGGGGAGAAGTACGAGCTGAAGCTGTTGCCCGCCGGCGTGCTCAGCGAGAACGCCACCCCGATCTTGGGCAACGGCGTGGTGGTGAATCTGGAGGCGTTGTTCGAGGAAATCGACGGCTTGGAGGCCCGCGGCGCCAACGCGTCCCGCCTGAAGGTCTCCGCCAACGCGCACATGGTGGCGCCGTACCACCAGCAGCTGGACCGCGTGCAGGAGCGCTTCCTGGGCAAACGCGCCATCGGCACCACCGGCCGCGGCATTGGCCCCACCTATGCCGACAAGGTCGCGCGCGTGGGGCTGCGCGTGCAGGACATCTTTGACGAGTCCATCCTGCGCCAGAAGATCGAGTCCGCGCTGGACGTGAAGAACCAGATGCTGGTGAAGTTGTACAACCGTCGCGCGATCTCCGTGGAGGAGACCATGGACTACTTCGGCCGCTACGGCGAGCGTCTCGCGCCCATGGTTATCGATGCGGAGCGTGTGCTTAACGACGCCCTGGACCGCGGCGAGCACGTCCTCATGGAGGGCGGCCAGGCCACGATGCTGGATGTGGACCACGGCACCTACCCGTTTGTCACGTCCTCCAACCCCACCGCCGGCGGCGCCTGCGTGGGTTCCGGCATCGGCCCGACCCGCATCACCGGCGTGCTGGGCATTGTCAAGGCGTACACCACCCGCGTGGGTGCCGGCCCGTTCCCCACAGAGCTGTTTGATAAGTGGGGCGAGTTCCTTCAGGTCACCGGCGGCGAGGTGGGCGTAAACACCGGGCGCGTGCGCCGCACCGGCTGGTACGACAGCGTGATCGCGCGCTACGCCTCCCGCGTCAACGGCTTCACGGACCTGTTCCTGACCAAGCTGGACGTGCTCACCGGCATCGGCGAGATCCCCATCTGCGTGGCTTACGACGTGGACGGCAAGCGTTTCGACGAAATGCCGCTGACACAGACCGACTTCCACCACGCCGAGCCGATCTACGAGACCATGCCGGCCTGGGACGAGGACATCACCGAGTGCCGCACGTTTGAAGATCTGCCCCAGAAGGCACAGGACTACGTGCTGCGCCTGGAGGAGCTCTCCGGCGCGCCGATCTCCTACATCGGCGTCGGCCCGGGCCGCGACCAGACCATCGTGCGCAACGACGTGATGCAGCGGTAGCCAGTTCTGGCGCTAACCTTCGAGGAAGAACTGACGCGCGGTAGTGAGAAAGGGAGACCCTTCGAAGGAGCGGATCTCATCCTCTAGGAATATTGAGCGTTCTTCGTTGGAGAGGGTTTCTAGGTCTTCAAGGATTTCGAAAATAACCGCTTCAGCTTGTTTCGCTGTTGCAGAGCGCGCGTTGACAAGTTTTTTCGCATTGAGGTTTAAGACCTCAATGGTCTTTTCCGCTCGTTCTCGGGTTTGTTGGTCGAGGCCGGGGCGCGGTTGCACCTTCCCAGTTGAGAAGAATCGAAAGATGGCTTCAGGGTCCTCCTGGTCGGGACGGACAAGTTGGTCGGGGGAATATGGGACCCCTTTGCCCGAGTCCTTGAATTCACCGCAGTGTTCCGGTTCTTTACAGCTGAGATAGAGGTTGTGCCAGTCGAATATCAATTTTGAGTGCTTGCTGCGAGAGGCTAGGTGCTCAATATGCCCCTTTTCGGTGTGAGCAATTAGCTGTTCGCAATAGTTGCAAAAGGTGCGGTTGCCACGCTCGGACATTGCATCGAGTGCCTTCCGGATTGGTGCTCGATCATCGGGGCTGAGCGCGTCCCATCCGGTGCTATGTTTCGCTAGCTGTTCCAGAATACTTGGTGCCTCTGGTCGTTCCAAACGCCGCATGGGCTCCCCTCTAGTTTCTCGACTTCAGCGATTGAAAACGGATTCTGCGGTCTGCATCTCGAAGGACGCGGTGGGTATCTCCGTAGGTGTTTTCCAGTACTGCTCGGAGATTCTTTGCTTGTTCGGATTGGGCCAGACCCTGCTCGATTAGTTCGGTGTATTCGTTCAGGATTTCGGTTTCCGGTACGGGAGGGGTGGGGCTGACCTCCATTACTTCCGAGAGGGCTACTTCGCTGGAGAGCCCCTTGATTTCGTCAACGGGAGAAGCGGCGCTCCATGAGTGCTCGCCTTCTCGGTCGATCGTTCTAATGTTCGCGCTGGAGACGGAGCTTAGTACCTGTGGGCTGTGCGTACTGACGACGAACTGTACAAGGGGAAACGTCTCCTGCAGCCTGCCCAAGACGCGCTGTTGCCATTCGGGATGCAGGTGGAGGTCGACTTCGTCAATCAGCACAATGCCGGGGGTTACGCGTGGCGCATCGGGACCGTGGTGTGGGTTGAGCTGGCATGCGCGCCGCGCGATGTCCGCGGAAAGAGAGATCATGGCCCGGATGCCGTCGCTCATGATGGTGATCGGCAATGTTCCGTGGTCTGGATGGTGCATGGCCAGGGAGTCCAAATTGAAGTTGTAGTGGAAGTCTGTCCACCCTTCGTCAGCAAGCACGTTTGCCACGGCTCGGGATACGCCCGCAAGGTTGGAGGATCGTCCTATAACTCCGCCTTTAGCGCGCTGTTGCTGTTGCAGATCTACAAGTTCTGCTTTCCGGACCCACTGTGTGAGCTGGTTGATGCTGGAAAGCGCAGACAGGCAGTCGGTGTAGCCAGCGGTGCGGCTCTTACTTACGGCTTTGGATGAAGTGCTGTTGTGGTGCACCCAGAGTCGTTTGGAGCTGTAGTAGCACACCAACGGCAGGTCAACGTCTTCGTATTTTCGTACGGCATGCTGCAGGTGTTTGCCGTAGTCCGCGAGTGGCCTGGAACCCCGAGTGGTAGTGGATCCCTTCCCACTTCTTAACTCTCGGAGTGAATGAATTCGAGGATCGTCGAATCTAGCATCGAGGATGACTGGAAACGCTTGCTCGTTCTGACCCTGGGTCTCGTCACCCGTGAATCGTGCATCCGTGCGTTTGATGTTTTCTCCGCGGCTTTCATCGAACGCACCGACAAAGGGGCCGAGTGCTAGTGCTGCTGCCTCGAGGACCGTGGTTTTGCCCTTGCCGTTCCTGGCCGCGATCACGGTCAGATCTGAGTGGAAACGGACTGAGAGCTCTTCGAAGCGCCGAAAATTGACCATGGTCAATGAGTTGAGCTTCATTCGGGTCTCCTTGCCGTCAGCATGATCTCGTTGGCCAATTGAATCACAGGTGCACATCCAACGAGGCGATGGAACACCACGCAGAAGCGCTGAACAGCTGTAGCGTAAACGGTCGAGGCAGTGTTGGACGCATTCGCGTTCCGGTTACACCGCCGCCGGGCAGTTAGCTCACGGAAGCGGTGATGGGTCTATGCGGTTCCAGCTAAGCAGGGGTCCTTCCGGGAGGAAGTAGCACGCCATGGGGCGTGGCCTTTGCCTCTCGACGCCCCTCCGGTCACCCCCATAAGTGTGAAAAACGCAGAACCGCGTCACATTCTTAGAGAAGGTTAAGATTCGCCTCGTTTTACCTCGATCGGATCGATGAGTCACGGTCTGCGGCTGAACGGCACCCTTCCGGGAAGTTTTGTGCTTCGAACTTTCTAGCTGGGGTTCTTCTGACGAGGCAGCGTTCACCTGGTTTGGATAGGTGGGGAAGTGGGCATGCCTGTTTCCGCTCAGCAGTCTGTTAAGAACGGCGCTTCTCGGACACCGACCATGTCGGGGTCCTGGGCTTTACGTAGAGATGATCATGGCCATTTGGCCGTTTTATGCTGGCGGTACGCCAATTTCGTCAACGACTTCCGCCTCGTGACGTGCGTAAATATGAATAGCAACGCCATTGCAATCCCCTGGGAGTGTTCGTACGCTTATCCATGTTGGCCCTTATAGACAGTTGCCCAGCTATACAAATGTCATGGGATCAGCGTTCTGTTGTTTCAGAGATTCCTCGAAAGGGACTTTTATGAAGAAGAACTACATCGCTCGTCGCCGCGGTACGTCCGTGGCTGCAGCGGCACTGTCTTTCGCGCTTGTTGCGCCGTTCGCGCAGCCGGTTGCGTATGCGCAAGAGCCACCTGCGGCTGAAGCGGATCAGAACACCGATGCGCCCCAGGCTGATGTGTCTACGACTGATGTGCCTACGAATGGTGGCGATGAGAAGGCCATCTACTCGCCAGGCCAGGCGAGCCAAAAGGGCACCATCTCCGGTTCTGTGAAGGAGATTGTTGAGGCGAAGATTGGTTTTGGTAACGTCCAGGACTCTGGTAAGCCGCTTGAGGGCGTGAAGGTCTACGCCCAGTGGTACGAGGGTGCAAAGACCCAGCACTCCTCACCGGTCTACTACACCGAGTCGGATGCGAACGGTAACTTCACCATCAACATGGCGCCGTATGTGGATGCGGCTGGTGTTGCGCGCAAGTTCGAGGCCGATGCATCTGTTGGTGAAACTGTTCCGCAGCGTGACCACAAACGTGAAAAGATCCGCGTGTGGACCGAGCTTCCGGAAGACATGAAGGATAAGTACCGTCTGGTTCACCAGCCGGCTGCGGGTATTTTCCCAGCCATTGGTGATGTGGCGACCCCGACTCTGCAAGGGGACGGCCCGTGGGGTGGTAACAAGGTCTCGGAGATGACCATCCAGTATGCGCAGAAGGACAAGCTGCCGCAGCACCTGCCAGAGGAAAAGTGGGCAGAAAGTGTCGGCAAGGCCAGTAACAATGGCACTTACGCTGGTCGGGCGTTCTGGAACCTGCATGTGTTGCTAGGGGGTCTCAACCACAACGCTATCAGTGATTTTAATAGTAAGGACCTTCCTGCACCTGGTATGAAGGTTGTTGGCTCTTACCTCAACGATGAGGCTGTGACCAAGATCGAGGAACACGTAAAGAGCAACTTCGCAGGCAAGACGCTGCGCGGCCGCGACTGGACTACCGCTGACGAAGCGGGTCTGCAGAAATGGATCAATGAGCAGGTAGCGGCAGACCCTGAAGGCTGGATTGCCGAGACAGTTACGACCACCACTGGTGCTGATGGTCGTTTCGCGCTGAAGTGGAAGGGCCTGTACGGCAATAACCACACCGGCACCGGTGGTGGCATTAACCCGGATGCTGACAAGCTGCACAAGTTGGCTGGGTCGTGGGAGGAGGGTTCCTGGCTCAACGGCAACAAGAACTCCAAGCACGTCAACATGGACTGGAGCTACATCAGCATCTATGACAAGGACGGCAACCCGCTGCCGGACAACATCGGCACCTTGTACCCATGGGCTCTAGGTAACTGGGCTGGCCCGACTCGTGGCGGTGCTAATGCGCAGCTCTTCGGTGGTGGCACCACGTTCATCGAGCCCACCGTTGACGGCTACACCGGTTGGAACATCGCGCTTGTTCCGCAGGCGCTGAAGTTCGATGTGGTGGATAAGAACACCACTGACAACTGGGCCAACCTTGGTGACAAGGTCCAGACCTATACTGCCGGCCTTCCGATCTCGGATGACCTGAACTACTACATTGAGTGGTTTGACAAGGACGGCAATTCTGTCAAGACGTGTGAAACTGCTAAGGCTGACGCCGCAACCAAGATCCCGAGCTGTGAGCTCGAGGTTCCGGCGGATGCTCAGACGGGTGACACGTACACCGCTCGCCTGAAGGTTGCTGACGGTGACCCGGATCCGAAGAACGATCTGGTTCTCGCGCTGGACGCTTTTGCAGTCTCGCGTGACTACCTCGAGTACGACCCTGTCGACGCGAAGAAGGACGAAGAGGCTACCTCTGAGCCGAAATTCGATAACCCAGAAACCGGGCCTGAGGAAACCAAGCCGGATCAGGCAAAGTTTGAGCTCGGCAAGCTGCCTGAGGGCGTCACTGAGGACCAGGTCGCGGTTGACCCTGCGACCGGTGTTGTGACCTTCACCCCGAACGCTGACCAGGCTGGTAAGACGTTCGACTTCCCAGTTGTGATGCGTGACGAGGCTCTGCAGGTTCCAGTTCTCGACGAGAACGGCGACCCTGTCAAGGACGAATCCGGTAACCCGAAGAACCAGGGCCGCATCGTCGCTCGCGCTGACGCAACCTTCAAGGTAGCGGACCTCACCGCAAACACCGTTGAGCCTGCTTATGAGGGCAAGTTGGTTGTTCCGGGTGAGGAGACGAAGTCTGCTCCGACCTTTACTGACAAGGAAGGTAAGGACGTAACCGCTCCTGAGGGTTCGAAGTTCAAGATCACTGACGGCTTCACTGCTCCTGATGGCTACGAAGTCAAGATTGATGAGAACACCGGTGAGATCACGGTGACGTTCCCGGACAAGTCGAAGCTGAGCAAGGACACCGTTGAGGAGTTCGATGTTCCAGTCACGGTGACCTACCCGGATGGCAGCACCGATAAGGCGGATGCGAAATTCAAGCTGGATACCGACGGTGACGGTACGCTTGACTCGAAGGATGGTGACGACGATAACGACGGCTTCACCGACGAGGAAGAAAAGGACGCTGGCACCAACCCGAAGGACCCGTCTGAGAGCCCGGCGAAGGCGGATCTCGAGGACAAGACTGTCGTTGAGGGCAAGCCGGTTGATCCGGTGAAGGTGGATGCCACGGTTCCGGCAGAGGGCACTGTTTCGGTCACTGGTCTTCCGGAGGGCCTGTCCTACAACCCGGAGACTGGTGAGATTACGGGTACTCCGGCCAAGCTTTCCGACTGGGGCAAGACCGAGGAAACTCGAGAGTTCCCGGTCACGGTTGAGGTCAAAGACAAGGATGGCAAGGTTGTTGCCACCGACGAGGCATCCTGGACGGTTCAGCGTGACACTGATGGTGACGGCGAACCGGATGTCATCGATGAGGATGACGATAACGACGGCTTCACCGACGAGCAGGAGAAGGAAGCCGGTACGGATCCGAAGAACCCGTCCGAGAGCCCTGCGAAGGCGGATCTCGAGGACAAGACTGTCGTTGAGGGCCAGCCGGTTGATCCGGTGAAGGTGGATGCCACGGTTCCGGCAGAGGGCACTGTTTCGGTCACTGGTCTTCCGGAGGGCCTGTCCTACAACCCGGAGACTGGTGAGATTACGGGTACTCCGGCCAAGCTTTCCGACTGGGGCAAGACCGAGGAAACTCGAGAGTTCCCGGTCACGGTTGAGGTCAAAGACAAGGATGGCAAGGTTGTTGCCACCGACGAGGCATCCTGGACGGTTCAGCGTGACACTGATGGTGACGGCGAACCGGATGTCATCGATGAGGATG
>ERZ1031176.7-NODE-7-length-69835-cov-58.564460_pt1 | contig 69835 bp, 61 predicted proteins | sample MGYA00518586_ERZ1031176 | MGnify/ENA primary metagenome ERZ1031176 (study PRJEB33718, sample SAMN03159775) | human skin metagenome | collected 2014-05-20 | study: EMG produced TPA metagenomics assembly of the PRJNA266117 data set (Human skin bacterial metagenome and... | reverse complement strand
CAACGGTCGGCGGAGTTCGGGAACGGTTCGACGGCCGAGCCTCAGATAATGCCTTCGAGGCGTTGCTCGATCTGCGGCTTCGGCATCGCCCCAATGATCTCGCGCACGATTTCACCCTTGTCGAAGACCTTCATCACAGGGATCGAACTGATGTTGTAGCGTGAGGCGATGTCGGGGTTCTCGTCGACATTGAGCTTGGCGATGAGGAGCTTTCCATCCTGCTCAGCTGCAATCTGGTCCAGGACCGGCGCGATCGCACGGCACGGGCCGCACCAGGCTGCCCAGAAGTCCACGAGAACGGGGACCTCGCTCTGGAGCACAACCTCTTCGAAGGCCTGGGTGTCGACGGTGGTGACTTCGCTCATGGGACTGCTTTCCTTCCTATTACACGTCGCGTGCGATAGACCGCGCGCACATCACAACACCCTACCCGGTGGGGGTATTCCCGTGGTGCTAGTTTTAGACCAGTCGCATCGTGGTCAGGCAGGTTTGCGCATCGTCGCCGACGGTCGAAAGTTCGGAGGTGACGGTCTGGCCGTCGTGGGTGATCGAGATCGATGTCTCGATGCCTCGGGGCAGCCAGATCCCGACGAAGCCGTTGTCGAGGGTTCTCAACTCCTCGTCGACGATCGTCTCGCCGGTCGTCGCATCCGTCACCGTTACGGCCACGTCTGCGTTGCGCAGCTCGCCCAGGCATCCGGTCGGGCTGTGGTAGTAGCAATCATGGGTCTGCGACCGATACGGGGCAACGGATACGTAGATCTCGTCACTGGGCAACCGCACCTCTGTCGCGTGCTCGTGCTGATCAGTGAGCGTGACCATCTCCGCAGTGATCGACGTGGTCAAGGTCTCCGTGCGATCGTCCAGCGGGATCGCATCGAGCGTTTCGACCAGCTCCCGCACGTCGAGGCCTTCGAGACCATTCTCGACAAGAATCTCGGCTCCGCTGGCCGAGGTGGCTGAGGGTGAGTCGTTGGCGGCCGCGCATCCGGTGAGCAGGAAAGCGCCGATCACGACGGTGGTTGCAGCGGTTTTCTTCCCGCCGTACTTCGGCAATGACCTGAGGTTTTTCATGGGATTCCTTCTCGTGCCTGCCCGTGGTGCCAATTGGCCATAGTACCCCATAGGGGTAGTGCCTACCTGTGTGATGCGGAAGCGCCCCGCCCGGTACGAGCCCGGGAGGGGGCGCTGCGTTCAGTCGTGCTTGCTGACTTCCGGTTCATGTTCGGCAATGTGCTCGGTCTCGATCTGGAAGGTTGCGTGATGGACGGAGACCTCGAAGTGTCCTGCGACGCAGTCTTTGATCTCTTGGAGCATCTGGGCGGCATGACCGTCGGTGAAGCATTCGTCGTCGACGACGACGTGGGCGGTCAGGGTCGGTAGGCCGGTCGCCACAGTGGAGGCGTGCAGATCATGAACATCCTGGACGTGGTCGAGTTCGAGGATGTGTGAGCGGACTTTGTCGAGGTCGAGGCCCTTAGGAGTGAACTCCATGAGGACGCCGGTGGTCTCGCGCATCAGCTTGAACGCGCGAGGCACGATCAGGGTGGCGATGAACAGTCCGGCGATGGCGTCGGCCTGCATGAACCCGGTCGTGGAGATCACGATCGCCGCGATGATCACTCCGAGTGAGCCGAGGGCGTCGTTGAGGACTTCGAGGAACGCGGCACGCATGTTGAAGTTCGAACCGCGGCTGGAGGCGAGGATGGTGATGGCGATGATGTTCGCGACCAGGCCGATGATGCCGAAGATCAGCAGTTCGCTTGCGGGCACCTCCGGCGGCTCGAACAGTCGCCGGATTCCTTCGATGGCGGCGTACGTGCCCACCACCAGCAGCAGTGCCGACTGTCCGAGGGCTGCGATCACCTCGATACGTCGGAACCCCCAGGTGCGCTTGGAGTTGGCGGGCTTGAGCATCAGCGTCCCGGCGATCAGTGCGACCAGTAGGCCGACGGCATCGGTGATGGCATGGGCGGTGTCGGTTAGCAGTGCGAGGCTGCCGGTGATGACCGAGCCGATGGCCTGGGCGACGACGATCGTCGCGGTGATCGAGAATGCGATCCAGAGTTTCTTGCGGAAATCTCCAGGGTGCCCGGTCTCGCTGGCTGCGGGGCCGTGATTGTGTCCTGCGCCCATGTCTACTTCTTCTCCGTATCTGTCGCGTGGTGGGTATGTGGGAGTCGCAGGTGCGTGCAGAGCAGGGCCTGCGTGCCGGTGGCATCGAGGAGGCATTCGGCAGCGGCGACGAGGGTACGCAGGAGTTCGGGCTGTGTCAGCGAGTACCAGGTGGAGCGCCCTTCCGGGCGCATCGTCGCCAGGCCGCACTCAACGAGAAAGCCGACATGTTTGCTTACCGTGGACTGGGCCAGGCCCATGTGCTCGACCAGATCGCGGACCCGGTGCTCGCCCGAGGCGAGGTGCTGCACGATCGCCAACCTCGTCGGTTCTGCAAATGCCTGGAACAGGTGGGCGTACGCTGCTGTCGCCACCTCGTCGAGGGTTGCCCCCTCTTGTTGATTCATAGTCATATAGCGATTATATCGCTCTATGACGATATTGTCGAGTGTGATCTGTCGCTCGATGCGAAATGAAGCTCAGAGGTTCCGGCGCGCCCGAGGGTGGACTGCCCGCTTCCTGCGACGCGTGCCTTATTGGATTCGGCGGAAAGTGGAGGTGCCTACGGGACTCGAACCCGTGTACAAGGTTTTGCAGACCGCTGCCTATCCTCTCGGCCAAGGCGCCAAGTCGCCGGCAAGATCAGTCGCCCGGCGTGAGGCCGGCAACCAGGTTGAAGGCGCCGGTGAGAATGTTCAGCGACACGACCCCGACGACATCAGAGATCTCACGGTCGCTGTACCCGAACCCCCGAAGCTCGTCGATCTGCTCGTCGGTGATCGACGCAGGCTCACGGTAGACCTGGAGGCCGAGCGCGATCATCGCCGCGACCGGGCCGGTCATCGCCGTACCCTGCTGGGCGAGTGCGATCTCGTTATCGCTGACCCCGAGTGATCGTGCCGCGCTGATGTGCGAGGCCAGGCACATTCCGCATCCTTGCTGCGACTGCACGGCGATCGAAACGAGCTCGCTGACCTTGCGGTCGAGCTTGGCGCGACGCATGGCTTTGCTCAGCTGGAGATAACCGCCGAGCACCGCCGGGGAATGCGCCATCGTCGAGACCATGTCTCCGACCTCGCCGTGCCGCTCGACGAGATCGCCGAGCAAGTCTCGTGAGCTCCCCACTGCGGTCTCAGGGGTCAATCGGGAAAAACGGGGCATAATGCCTCCTTAGTCAGTTTGGTCGCGAGTTCGAGGTTGAACCCGCAGGGATGCGTTCCTGCTGCTGATGCCCGGCATGTACACCGGTCAATAGGTAGAAGTCGCCGGACTCGCGTTGCTGCCGACTCACGATCCCGGCCGCATCCAGGTGCGGTGTGTCATACGTGGCGTGCGCGTGTTCAGCCTCTCTCATAGTCACCAATCCTACCCTTTACCCCTATGGGGTATCAAGTATTATCCGATTGGTTTGAAGGACTCGGAGACGCGTGGCCGGGTGCGGCGGATTGAGGTGAGGCCAGAGACGACGGGTCCGCGCAGGAGTACGTGTCCAGTCGGAAGGGTCAACCGCGTCCAGCGGCCGGCGGTGGAGATCGCGGCCTCTCCTTCGGAGCTGAGGAACCCGAAGACGTAGGCGGCGAACGCGACGCCTTGTGGCAGCGACGCGAGGGCTGTGTCCGGGGTGCCCCAGACCATGCCCCGGATCTTGCGGGCGACATCGTCGCCGGGTTTGTCGGGAAGTGCTTGGGCCACGGCCTCGATGCCGGCACGGACGCTACGCATCAGCGTCAGACTGGACACGTCCGCAATGTATCTCCACCCGTGTTGTGGGGGTTCGACGCTGGTCCAAGCGGGTGCCAGCGAGGTCTCCGGCAGTTCGAGGGACAGGGGGTCGACGGTCGCGGTCAGGGTTTCGACGGTGACGTCGCACTGCAGCTCGGGGTCGGAATGGAGCGTGCGAAGGACGAGGATCGTAGGGGTGCGGTCGAGCGGACCACGGGGCGTTGGTACACCGCACTCATGCGCAGCAGCCCGGCCGCGGCCTGCAAGCGCACGCCGTGGGCGCCGGCTCGCCTGGCCCGTTGAGCGAAAGTGGGCGCATCGCGGGCGGACGGCGTGTCGGTGAGGATCAGGCGTGGAGGGCGTCGTGAGGGCTTCCCGCCGTGTCCTGGAACGCGGCCTCGGGGTCCGGGATTAGGAGCGGACGAGTCGGTTGATGGCGTCGGTGGCTTCCTGTATCTTCTCGACGGCCGCCTCGTCGCTGAGCTTCGCTGCGTCGAGCACACAGTGCTTGAGATGATCGTCGAGTAGACCGGTCGCGACCCCCTGGAGGGCGCGGGTCAGGGCGGATACCTGGGTGAGGATGTCGATGCAGTATTTCTCTTCATCGATCATCTTCGCGATCCCTCGGGCTTGACCCTCAATGCGCTTCATACGGCCGAGGTAGCGCTCCTTGTCGTTGATGTATCCGTGCTGATGAGAATCGGTGTCGACAGACATGGGCATGTCCTTACTTCTGGCGTTCCAGGACGGAACGCGTGCTGGCTTCGGGTGTGAGGTCGATGCGCCGCAGGAGTTGGGCGTTGAGCGCGACGACCACGGTGGAGGCCGACATCAGGATCGCGCCGATCGACATTGGCAGGACGAATCCCACCGGTGCCAGGATGCCGGCCGCAAGCGGCACGGAGATGAGGTTGTATCCGGCGGCCCACCACAGGTTCTGCTTCATCTTACCGTATGCGCGTCGTGAGAGCTGGATGATGGAGAGCACCGACCGGGGGTCGGAGCTGGCCAGGATCACCCCGGCCGAGGCGATGGCGACATCGGTGCCGGCGCCGATCGCGATGCCGACGTCGGCCTGGGCCAGTGCCGGGGCGTCGTTGACGCCGTCGCCGACCATGGCGACCTTCTTGCCCTCGTGCTGCAGTTGGGCGACCTTGGCGGACTTGTCCTCGGGGCGGACGCCGGCGAAGACGCGGTCGATGCCGAGCTCCCGTCCGACCTCGTTCGCCACGGCCTCGGCGTCGCCGGTGATCATGACGACCTCGACGCTCAGGGCGTGGAGGGCGTCGACGGCGTTGCGGGATTCGGGGCGGATCTCGTCGGCGAGCTTGAGGCCGCCGACCACCTGGCCGTCGCGGAGGACGTGCAGGATGATCGCGCCCTCAGAACGCCATTCCTCGGCTGTGCCGACCTCGTGCTGGCCGGTCTCCTCAAGCAGCCGGGGGCCGCCGACGCGGACCTCCTGGCCGGCGACAGTCGCGGTGACTCCGACGGCGGGCGAGGATGAGAAGCCGCTGGCCTGCTGAAGGGCGAGGCCCTTGTCCTTGGCGGCGGCGACGATGGCCTTGGCGAGCGGGTGCTCGCTGTCGGCCTCGGCCGAGGCCGCGAGGGCGAGGACCTGGTCGGCGTCGAGGTCGCCGGTCGGTTCGACGCCGGTGACGGTGGGCTCGCCCTTGGTCAGTGTGCCGGTCTTGTCGAAGAGCACTGCGTCGACCTGCCGCATCGACTCCAGGGCGAGGCGGTCCTTGACCAGCACGCCGCCGCGGGCGGCGCGCTCGGTGGCGATGGAGACCACGAGCGGGATCGCCAGGCCGAGGGCGTGGGGGCAGGCGATGACGAGTACGGTGATGGTACGGACCACGGCCTCGTCGGGCATGCCGATGAGCGTCCAGACGACAGCGGTGACCAGCGCCGCGCCGAGAGCGAACCAGAACAGCCAGGCCGCGGCCTTGTCGGCGATCCGCTGGGCGCGGGAGGAGGAGTTCTGGGCCTCGGTGACGAGCCGGTTGATCCCGGCCAGGGCGGTGTCGTCGCCGGTGGCGGTGATTTTCACCCGCAGGCCGGAGTCGGTGGCGACGGTGCCGGCGGTAGCTGTCTCGCCCTCGCCCCGAGAGACCGGGCGGGACTCGCCGGTGATCATGGACTCGTCCATGTCGGCGCGGCCGTCGACGATGGTGCCGTCGGCCGGAACGCTGCCGCCGGGGCGCACGATCACGACGTCACCCACAACGAGGTCGGCTGGGGCCACCTTAACGACGTTCTCGCCCTCGACGCGCTCGGCCTCGTCGGGCAGCAGTGCAGCCAACGAGTCGAGCGCCGAGGTGGTCTGGGCCAGGGAGCGCATCTCGATCCAGTGGCCCAGCAGCATGATCACGATCAGCAGCGCCAGCTCCCACCAGAACTCCAGCTCGTGATGGACAAGCCCGAGGGTCGCGGCCCAGGAGGCGAAGAAGGCCACCGTGATCGCCAGAGCGATGAGCAGCATCATCCCGGGCTTGCGGGACTTCAACTCGCTGACGGCGCCGGTGAGGAAGGGCCTGCCGCCCCAGACGTACATGACGGTGCCCAGTACCGCGGCGACCCAGCCCGCCCAGCCGGGGACCTCGTAGCCCAGCAGCATGGAGAACATCGGCGAGAGGGTGACCGCGGGGATGGCGATGACGAGGTTGATCCAAAACAGCCGGCGGAACTGGCCAACGTGGTCCCCGTGGCCGCCATGGCCGCTGTGATCTCCGTGGCCGCCATGGCCGCTGTGATCTCCGTGGACACCGTTCTCATCGAGGCCCGTGTGGTCTGAGTGCTGCCCGTGGTTCATGGCGTGGCCCTGGTGTCCAGTGTGCTGGCCCTCGTGCGTGCCGTGCGCCTCCGCCGAGGCGTGTGCGGACACAGACCCGTGGTGATGCTCGCCGTGAGCGGGTGCATCGGTTCCGTGACCGTGGTGCTGGTGTGAGTTCGGGTCCGTCATCGTTCTTCTCCTTCGTCATCGAGCCATGCCGCTCACCCGGTCGCCGGGCAAGCGAACGTCGGCTCAGGGCGCTGGTTGGATCTCGCTCTCGACGACCCACTTGTGGTTCGTCATCTTCATGCCGTCCGTCTCGTAGTCGACCATGTAGACCGTCTCATCGGTAGACGAAGCGATGGTGGCCCTCGCGCCCTCCATGCCCTCCATGTGCTTGGCGAGCAGCGTCACCGCTGTGCCATCGGTCAGGCGCTCGTCGCCGGCATCCTCGATTTCTTCCTGCACGACCCACTTGTGGTCCGTGACGGGGTCGCCGCCACCTGCGTTAGTGTAGTTCACGGAGTACGTGTACGTGTCGAATGCGCCGGAGATCGTCGCTGTCGCACCGTCCATGCCTTCCATGTGGTCGGCCGTGAGCTGTACCTCTGTGCCGACCGGGTATGTGGGGTCACTGGCTTCGGCGATACCCTCGGGTGCCGGTCCGCCGTCCATCGGGTGCTCCATCGAGTGATCCATTTCCTCATCTCCGCTTTCTGCATTGTCGCCGCCGTGGCCCTGCTCCTCAGTAGCCGAAGGGTCGGTCTGCTGGTCTTCGTCTGCTCCGCTGCTGCAACCGGCGAGCACGAGTGTCACTCCGAGCACTCCTGCTGCCAGCCCTGCTCGCAGTCTCCTCTGCATGTCAGCTCCTTTCATCATGACACCTACCCTATACCCCCCAGGGGTACTAGTCAAGGATTGCGCGTTGTACCGGCGTGAATCGATCGAATTGTCCTTCTCAGAGGGACTGCTCATGTTGGATGGGCAATGCGGCGATGAGGAGATGGTCGAAGCCCGCCGGTCCGATCTTCGCGGCTCCACCGGGAGAACCAAATTCGTCGAAGAACTCGACGTTGGCCTTGTAGTAGTCAGACCATTCGTCGGGCAGGTCGTCTTCGTAGTAGATGGCCTCGACGGGACAAACCGGTTCGCAGGCTCCGCAGTCAACGCATTCGTCGGGATGGATGTAGAGCGAGCGTTCGCCCTCGTAGATGCAGTCGACAGGACATTCGTCGATGCAGGCGCGGTCCTTGACGTCCGCGCAGGGAAGCGCGATCGCATAGGTCATGGCTGCTCTTCTTGGTCGGGTGCGGTTCGGCGGCGAGAGTCGGTGGGGAGTTCGGAGAAGTCGTCAGTCTCTGCCGGATCTGCGGCCGGCTAAGGAATGCGCAGGCGTAGGACGGTGGCTGCAAGGCTGAGGGCGATGATGATCGCACCGAGGACTGTCATCGTTCCTGACAGGGTGAGTACCGGCACGAGCAACCCGGCGACGATGGTGGGCACGCCGAATGCCAGGTAGGCGACCGTGTAGATCACAGCCATCACGGCGGCGCGTTCCGACGATGCCGTGTGGGGCATGAGTGTGCGCAGCACCCCGAGGAACGCTGTGCCGAACCCGGAACCGACGATCGCGACCGACACGACGTAGGCCGGGTAGGAACCGAGTGCGAGGGCGACGATGCTCGCTGCGGTGCCGAATGCCAGGGCGCTGGTCGCATACAGGCTGATGGTGCGGGCGGAACGCCGCTGCAGGACGGACGAGGCGGTGATTCCGGAGATCGCCAGTGCGAAGATGACGATGCCCGCGTGGGTGTGCGTGGAGCCCCCGAGCTCACTGCCGACGAGGCCGGCTCCGAGCGCGAGGAAGAGTCCGTTGGTCGCCCACCCGGCGATAATCGCGGGCACACCGGCGGTGAACATGCGGCGCAGGTGCAGTGGCACCATAAACCGCGGGCGGAGGTCGCCACGTCGTATCCGGGTCTTGGGGACCAGTTCCGGTGTGCTCCACACCGTCGCTGCCACGGTGAGGAAGGCGAGCACGAGCGGGCCGAAGACCGCAGCTGTCGGTTCGGGGGTGAGATCGAGGAGCAGCGCAGCACCGAGTGCCCCGGTCCCGAGACCGATCATCGGCCCGATCGTGTTCCACAGGGCTGCGATGTTCGGATGCGACGGCGGCTCGAAGTCGATCATCATCGCCGACAGGGCCGGGATGAGCAGACCCGCTGCGAGTCCTTGCAGAGCGCGGGCGACCAGGAGTGTCGCGAGGCTGTCGGCGAACCAGAACATGGCCAGGCTGAGTGCCAGCGCCAGGGAACCGGCGGTTACGACCGGACGTCGGCCGATGTGATCGGAGAGCGGTCCGAGGTAGAGCAGCGCGGCCAGGAGGGTGAAGGTGTAGACCGCGAATACGAGTGTGGTGGCGACGGGGACGAGTCCGAGCTGTTCTGCGATCTGGGGGTAGAACAACGACGGCGCGCTGGCAGCCGCCATCATGAGAATGGTCGCTGCCATCGCGAGCGCGAAACCCCGCCGCGGGATCTGCCTCGTATAGTCGCCCGCCATCGTCTATGCCTGCAGGCCGTGGAGCTGCTGACCCCACTGGTAGACGGTGCCGACCGCGTCGATGCCGGTGACGCCGACGACGGTGCCGTCGGTCTCGTGGCGCACGATGAACTCCTCGCCGGCTTCCACCTGGGCGTCTGCACCAGCGGTGTACCCGACTCCGGAGATCATCTGACCGTAGACCAGCGCCATGTAGGGGCTGCGCGGCAGGTAGGTGCCCGGATCGTCGCTGATGTCGAGGTCGTGCAGTGCGGCCTGTGCGGCGTGCGTGCCCTGCGCGGTGGCGTCTTCCCAATGGTCGATGCGCCAGACGCCCAGTGCTTCGTCGTGATGCGTAGCTACACCTCCGGCGGCGTAGACGTGGTCTGCTGCGGCACGGAGGCGATCATCGACGTCGATGCCGTTCGTCCACGGCGACGGGGCTGCGGGCGTCGTGCCGAGCGCAACGAGGAGTAAGTCGGCCACGATGCGTTGATCGTCGTCGAGGGTGATGGCAACACCGGATTCTGTTTCGTCGACATGCTGGAGAGTGCGACCGAATCGAGTCTGCACCTTGGCGGCATGGTCAGCGGCGAGGCGCTCAGCCACCGGCGCCCCAAACGCTCCGATGCCGGGAACAGAACTGCGAGAGACCAGCATGACCATGTGTCCGTCGGCTTGCAGCGACGAAGCGGTCTCGGCTGCGATGATTCCGCCGCCATAGATCGTCACTCGCGCCGGCCGTGCCAGGCTGGTCAGCAGATCGCGGATACTCATGGCATCTTCCAAGGAGTGCAGAGCAGTGACCCGGCCTTGTCCGACGTCGTCGCCTTCGAGTACACCCGCGGGCAGAGAGCGGGGCACGCTCCCTGTCGCGACAATGAGCGCGTCGTAGGAGACCTGCGCGCCGGAGGTCAGTTGGACCCGCTTCGCCGTAGTATCGACATCGAGCACGGTGTCGGCGATGACCTCAATCTGAGGTAGCGGGAGCTTGATCATCTCCGGCGGGGTCGGGCCGAACGCGATTCCTTTGATGAGCATTCGCGTGTAAGGCGTCTCCCCGGTGCGGGTCACCATCGTCACCCGGACGTCGTCACGTGTGGCGAGAGTGCGGGCGGCTGCGGCTCCGGCTGCTCCTGAACCGAGGATGAGGACGTGTTGTGTGGTCATAGGGAAACTCCTGGGCTGCAGGTCGTGATCGATTTGGTGTGCGGGCGTCAGGAGCGAACGAGACGGGCGATGGCCTCGGAGGCCTCGCCGAGCCTCTGCTCGCTGACTGGTCCACCGGCGAGGGCGGCGTCGAGGACGCAATGCTTGAGGTGATCGTCGAGCAGTCCGAGGGCGACGTTTTCGAGTGCCCTGGTGGCTGCGGAGATCTGGGTGAAGATGTCGATGCAGTAGCGGTCCTCATCGATCATCCGATCGATGCCGCGGATTTGGCCTTCGAGGCGCCGCAGGCGATTGCGGTACGTCGCCTTGTCGCTGATGTATCCGTGGACGGACGGATCGCCGTCGCCTCCCGCCGGGCAGGTGTCGATGTGAGGTTCGGTCATTGAGGTCGGGGTGGTCATGTCGGTTCGCTCCGATCAGGTGCCAGGGTGCCGCAGCGGTGCCGCGGCACCCCGGCACGCTGGTGGATTACGCCATGTTGGCGGCGTATTTGGCGGGGTCCGAATCAAATGCGGGGCCGCAGCCGGCGCAGCAGAAGTAGTAGCGCTCGCCCTTGAAGTCGCGGTAGAGGCCGGCGGCCTCGGCGGTCTTCTTGCTGACCGGGGTGCCGACCATGACCGGGCAGGTGGTCATGTCATCGGCGCCCCCGCCGAGCAGGTTCTCGCGTCCACCGTTCTCGGCGGCGGGGTTAGTCTCGTTCGTGCTACAGCAGTTGCTCATTTTCTGGTGTTCCTTCTGTATCGGATTCGTATGGATGGGTGGGTTCTGTATCGGATTGGTATGGATGGGTGGGTTCTCGTTCGTCACTTCGTGGCGACGCTCTTGAACCCGCGCAGGCGGAGGCTGTTGCCGACGACGAAGACGCTGGAGAACGCCATCGCCGCGCCTGCGAGCATGGGGTTGAGCATGCCCAGCGCTGCGACTGGGATCGCGGCGGTGTTATAGGCGAATGCCCAGAACAGGTTGGTCTTGATCGTCGAAAGTGTCTTCCGAGACAGACGGATCGCGTCGACCGCGGCCCGCAGGTCGCCGCGGACCAGGGTGATGTCGGAGGCCTCGATCGCGACGTCCGTGCCGGTGCCCATCGCCAGGCCCAGATCGGCCTGCGCGAGCGCGGGGGCGTCGTTGACGCCGTCGCCGACCATCGCGACGATCTTGCCCTCGCCCTGGAGACGGGTGACGACGTCGACCTTGTCCTTGGGCAGCACCTCGGCGATGACCTCCTCGATGCCGACCTCGGCGGCGATCTGGCGGGCCACGGCCTCATTGTCACCGGTGAGCAGCACCGGGGTCAGGCCGATCTCCTTGAGCCCGCGGATCGCCTCCGCGCTCGTGGGCTTGACGGTGTCGGCGACGACGAGGATGCCGCGCGCAGCACCGTCCCAGCCGATCGCGACGACCGTCTTGCCTTCACCCTCAGCTTGAGCCTTCGCCCGTGCGACCTCCGGAGAGAGCTTCTGTGACCAGTCGGCCAGCAGCGACTCGCGTCCGACGACGACCGGGGTGCCCTCGACGATGCCCTGCACGCCCTTGCCTTCAACATTGGCGAAGTCCTCGGGCGTGGGCAACTGGCCGACTTCCTGGGTGGCGCCCTTGGCGATCGCCTGCGCGATCGGGTGCTCCGAGGAGTCCTCCAACGCACCCGCGAAGCGCAGCAGCTCGGCACGGTCCACACCGGATTCGGTGATCACATCTGTCAGGGTCATCTTGCCGCTGGTGACGGTACCGGTCTTGTCGAGCACGACGGTATCGACCTTGCGGGTGGACTCCAGCACCTCTGGGCCCTTGATGAGGATGCCCATCTGCGCCCCGCGGCCGGTGCCGACCAGCAGCGCGGTCGGAGTCGCGAGTCCCAGCGCGCAGGGGCAGGCGATAACGAGCACGGCGACCGCTGCGGTGAACGCGGCGGCGACGGGGAATCCGGCTCCCAGCCAGGCGCCGAGGGTGATGAACGCGACGACGATGACGATCGGCACGAACACGCCGGAGATCGTGTCAGCCAGACGCTGCACCTCGGCCTTGCCAGTCTGCGCATCCTCGACGAGCTTCGCCATCTGCGCAAGCTGCGTGTCCGAACCGACACGGGTCGCCCGCACGACAAGGCGGCCGCCCGCGTTGACGGTGGCACCGGTGACCGAGTCGCCCTCGCGGACCTCGACCGGTACGGACTCGCCGGTGAGCATGGAGGCGTCCACCGCGGAGGAGCCGGAGACCACGATGCCGTCGGTGGCGATCTTCTCACCCGGACGAACGATGAACTCGTCGCCGACCTGGAGGTCAGAGGTGGGGATCTTCACCTCAACGCCGTCGCGGAGCACGGCGACTTCCTTCGCGCCGAGCTCCAGGAGGGCGCGCAGCGCGGCCCCGGCCTGGCGTTTGGAGCGCTTCTCGAAGTAGCGGCCGGCGAGGATGAACATCGTCACGCCCGCGCCAACTTCGAGATAGATGTTCGCCGCGCCATCCGAGGGAGCGATCGTGAACTCGAACGGGTGCGTCATCCCGGGTGTGCCAGCGGTTCCGAAGAATAGTGCGTAGACGGACCACAGCAGTGCGACCGAGGTGCCCATCGAGATGAGTGTGTCCATCGTCGCGGTACCGTGCTTGAGGTTCGTCCATGCGGCCTTATGGAACGGCCAGGCTGCCCAGATGATCACCGGGGCGGCAAGCGCGAGTGAGGCCCACTGCCAATATACGAACTGCAGTGCGGGGATCATGGCCATGGCGATCACGGGAACCGTGAGCACAATGGCGCCGACTAGCCGATGGCGCAGCGAGGTGAGCTCAGTGTCTTCCTCCTCCCCGGCCTCGGTCTCCGACGTGTTCGCCGTGGTGCCCTTGGGCTTGGGCAGCGCAGCCGTGTAGCCGGTCTTCTCGACCTCGGCGACCAGCAGGCCCGGATCGTAGCCGGCAGGCACGGTGACCTTGGCCTTCTCGGTGGCGTAGTTGACCGTGGCCGCGACGCCCTCGAGCTTGTTCAGCTTCTTCTCGATCCGGTTCGCACAGGAGGCGCAGGTCATCCCGCCGATCTCCAGCTCGATGTCCGGCCCACCGATGGGGGGCGCTAATGTACTCATCCTCTTCCTTCTCTCTTCATCTCTCGTGCGACGCCAGGCCCTGCGGGTCAGTGGCCGCCGGTATGCGAATCGTCTGTCTGCGAGCCGTCACCATGCTCGGCGTCGATCACGAACTCGGCGGTGTGCACCTGCCCATCGACCTGGAAGTCCAGGTAGAGCAGGTAACGGTCGGCGGTCGGGGCCTCCGCTGCGAATCCGATCTCGGGTCCGGCCGTGTCCCTGGCCTGGGGCTCGTCGCCCTCGGCGTGGACGTGCAAGTAGGCGAGGTCGCCTTCGCGCAGCGCCACCAGGTGGCCAAACGCGCCCAGGTAGGGCTCCAGCGTGGTCACCGGCTGACCGTCGCGCTCGACCGAGATGGTGAGCTCGCTTGAGGTGCCGGCGGTAAGGTCGCCATTCAGGGAGACGGTGTATCCGTCGACCTCGTCGGTGGTCTGTGACTCGGTCTCAACAGGGGCGAAGTCGCCCGCCACCTCGACGGCGCGAGTCAGGGTGATCCCTTCGGCTCCCTCGCCCTCGGGTGTGAAGTCGGCGTACACGCGGTAGGTGCCCGCCTCGTCCCAGGTCCACGGCACCGACCAAGTGCCTGTGCTCGTGTCAAGCTCGGGGTGCACGTGCTGGAAACCAGTACCATCGGTGCGAACGGCGATCAGATGCAGGTCCTTCTCGTGCGCGGTAGTGTACTCGGTCACCGCTTCGCCGGACTCGTCGAGGATCTGGAAACTCAGGTCTCCATCCTCGCCTGCAGCCGTGGGAGCCTGGACTGGGGAAAGTACGAAGCCGTCCGCGCTTGCGGAGACCCCGTTCAGAGTGGGCTCCGCAGTTTCTTGCGCAGCGCCGCCGTGTCCTTCACCGTGTGTGTTCACGTCACTTCCTTCTGCCCATGCTGCTACGAAGCTGTCAGGAATGACGGCGCCGGCAAGGCCGAAGGCCCCGCCGAACGCCACCACCAGCCCGGCCCCGTAGAGCGCAAGCCGTCCTCCGGCCTTCATCAGACACGCACCGCCGAGTAGCCGGCCTCCTCGACCGCCGCGAGGACCTTGGCATCGTCAATCTCGCCCTCGGCGGTGACGTTAAGCTTGCCGGTCTGCGCGCTGACCTGGATGTCCTGGACGCCGGGGATCTCACCGACTTCCTCGCGGACCGACATCTCGCAGTGCCCGCAGGTCATGCCCGTCACCTGGTAATTGTTCGAAGCCATTATGTATCCTCCTTGTGTCTCTGTAGTACCCCTACCGGGTACCTGTACAAGTCAACAGTATACCCCTGGCAGGTATTCCGCAAGAAGGGGGTGGTCGTATGAGCCACATCGCACGCGTGCTGCAGACGATGGCTGGAGCGTCCGACATGCGCCTCGTGGCGAAACGATGCTGCGGGGCGACCCGCTGGACGGTGTCGCTGCGCGTCGGAGAGTAGTGGTCCCGGTCTAATGAGAACCGTGGACTTCCTTGCCACGTCGGCGAAGGCAGTGACGACCGGTACGGGCCGGACACCACCAAACACCGATCAGTCGCTGGTGCTCATGGTACGAAGCCGGCCATGTCAACTGGATTCGCAGGCGTTCGAGATTGGTGAGTGGAACAGACGAATCCCAGCTGGAGTGCTCAGTTACGCCGGAGACAGTTAGCAGCCCCTGTGCAGGCATTAGTCAGGAAAAATAACCCCTCACAGGTTGCTGGCACTGACGCTTTTAAAAACAAAGGGTTCGGCGCACTCGTGCAGGCGGCCCGGGAGTCTCAGGAAGTCTTCGAAACCATCACGGCAGATCCAGGCAACCTCAATAAGTTCCTGGAGGTGCTAGCGCACATGATTGTCGCCGCCAAGGACGAGCAGCAGTCAAAGTAATCATCACGATAGGCACCCTGTATTAGTGATTACCGGTAGGGGTGCCCTCATCTAGTAGTTACGTGGCGAGAACGGATGATTACCGTAGGAGTTGCACTCTTAGTACTCTGAAGTGTTCGTATTCGATTGACTCAGAAATCATTAACGAGTTCTAGCCCTGCCTGAGGGGCGAGAGGCAGGGCTAGAACTTATACATAGTGGCCGTTCGGGGGGAAGCAGCCTATAACCATTGTGCGGAGCTTCGACAAAAGTCACAAGGGATTGTTCACTCCAGTGAGCATTGGCAGTGAGGAAGAAAGTACTGGGGTTTATCTATGTGGTTTCTCTTTAAAGGCTCTTTGGTTATCTGTAGTCCTGGAGGCTGTGGTGCTTGGAGTAGTCCTGGTTGCCTCGGTGACAACCAAGCCTTTGATTTGGACGGCAGTACACATGAGTACCGCTAACCCCTATGATCCATAGTCGATGTCTTGTATCTATGCAGGATACTCTGCGGTTTTAGCATTTGTTGCAATATATTTCAAACACTGTTACTGCAGGTAAAACATATCTTTATGTGTGTCTCGTCTCCGCGGTGTGCCACGGCCCGTGCGGTCTGCTCGACGTCACCCTCGCCAACGGCGCCAAGCTTCTCGACGGCCGCCACGTCACCGGCTACTCCTGGACCGAAGAGAAACTCGCCCGCCGCACCGAGGAAGTCCCCTTCAGCCTGGAAGAGAAACTTCGCGACCAGGCCGGCGAGTACACCACCGCGAAGATCCCGATGACCAAGCACGTCGTGGTCGACGGCAAGCTCATCACCGGACAGAACCCGACGTCGGCTGCGGGTGTCGGCGAGGCGGTGCTGGAGGCGCTGGGCTAGGTGTTTTCGCGGGATATTTCCACTTGAACGCGTAGTCGAAGGTCACCCTCGGTGTCCTACTACGACATCGAGAAACGATCCACGAAGGCCGACAATTTCTGGCTCAAACGCGCCTGGACCTCATCTTGGTCCTTGTGTCGCCCAAGACTGGATGTGGCCGGCAACAGCTTCTTCATGGCGGTACCAGATGTTTGCACGCCACCATTGCGAAGTGCTTTTTCCACAAGCGAATATGTCTCGTCGGGGTTAAGCTCTTCAGCCTCGATCAGCTCATTGAGCTCTTGATCGCGCCGATTGGCTATGAACTTCCCCCAGCGCTGATGCGTGTCACCTGATGCCCCTGCGCTCTCTTCGGAGTGCAAGAATTCTTCGAATAGATCGCGCTTGTTGTGCAGGCTTGGGGATGCTTCAACACGGCGCTCGATCGTTGCACGAATCTCACGTGCTCCTGCGTCGTTGCGTTGGCCCAGCTTCGCGCGGTAATCATCAATCAACATGACGATGTAGTCCACGTTAACCTCAACCTGCTTAATCGGTCCCGGTCCAGCCACGCCCATTAGGTTCTCAGCGACTTCTGATGCTGCTTCCTTGAGGTCGGCGGGGAGTTCGTGGTGCAACACGTACTGCCGCAGCAATCTATCAATCGCCGTGTGGACTTTGAATGGCGGTAACTTTTTCCCGGCCTGTTCGCGGAAGTACTCGGCTGCAGCGTCGAGATCAACTGAGCTAATTACGTCATCGAAGCGGCCATATTCGTTGATATGGGCCTCATCCACGTGGGCGGCGAGGATTGTCCGCAGAAGGTTAGGATCAACGCCGATAGCACGCACGAGCTGTGCGATCTCACGGTCTTGCTGCGAGAGCCTGTAGTCGTTGATGTAGTCCTGAACAGTCTTTCCCGGCACAAGATCAGCATCACCGGACTGGATGTCGTGCAGCCAGCGATTTGCGAACACCTGATCCTCAGCGCTCAAACGTGCAAAGCCAGCGTGTAGGTCTGAAAGCAACTCGTCGAGTTCAGTCTGCGGCACGCCCGCCTCAATAGCGCGGAGGTACTTCGTGTACTTGGCGTTGAGGTAGTCGGCGTCGATACGGGCTGTATCGATGTGTGTGATGTGGACGTTGATGTCGTACGGCGGTGTGCTGTCCTCTTCCCCACCGCCTGGTTCTGGTTCGGGTTCGCCGCCTGAACGGTCAAGCTCTTTGTAGCGCGACAGCAGAGCGATGAATACCGGCTCAGTCAGTTCTACCGTGATGTCGGCATGATCGAATTTATACGTATCGTTTTCCCAAGTAAATCCCTGAATCTGGGCCGCTTGGAGATGCTCGTAGAGTTCGGGTAAGACCTTGGCGAACTCAAGGCGGTCGTCCTCTTCGTCTGGAAGACGTGAGAAGTCATCGATGCCAGCAAAGAGTCGTTTGATGACGGCAAAGCACTGGTTGATCTGCAAGAGATGCTCGTCAAGGTGATCAACGAATAACCCAAAGGGTTTGTCCCCTGAGTAAAGCTTCACGGCGGCGTCGATGTTGCGCTGCATCGTATGAGGCTTGCGGTAGTAGCGAATGGAGCCGAAGGGCTTTTCCGGGCCGAAAACGCGGTTGGTGCGCGAAAACGCCTGAATGATGTTTTCGTATGCGATGACTTTGTCGAGGTAAAGCGTGTTCAGCCACTTCGAGTCAAAGCCGGTCAGCATTTGGTCCACAACGATAAGCAGGTCGATCTGCTCGTCGTTCGTAAACGTCGGTGTGTTGTACGGCGCTTTATGCGCCAGGCGCGCAGCGATGTCGCGCTTAAACGCGGCGTGCGTCGGCATGGTGAAATTCCGGTCGAACATCGCGTTGTAGTGTTCGAGCACCTCGATAAGGCCGTCTTCCTTCGCGAGTTGCTGCTCGCCAGTGTTGTCGATGTTGGGGTCGAACAGCGCCGTGACGTTCAAATGCGGGTAGTTGTCGCGGAAGATGCGGAAATACTCGATTGCCTCTGGGATCGAGTGCGTAGCCAAAATCGCATGAAACGTGCTGTTGCGGCTCAAGTGCCCCCAGTTCTCGATGATGTCAGCAGCGACAGCTTTGCGATGCTGGTGCTGGTCGTACTGCGACATCGGAAGGTAATCCTCGATGCCCCTGTCGTAGGAGTTGTCGTCATGACGCACTCCTGCCATCGGCACCTGAGCCTTGTCCATGAACTTGAGGAAAACCTTCTCCTTCTTCGGATCACTGAAAGCGTCCTGCTCGTCGATGGCTTTGGCCTGCTCCAAGGCGACAGATTTGCGCACGTCGCTCGCTCGGAATGTCTCAACCATCTCGGGGTCAAAGCCGAGAACATTGCCGTCGCGAATACCATCGGCGATTGAGTAACGGTGCAGCTCGTTGCCGAAGATGGTGGCCGTAGTGGCGTGCAGCTTCTGGTTCTCGTCATGGATCGGTGTACCTGTGAAGCCGAAAAGCAGCGCGTCCGGCAGCGTGGTCTTGATATTCAGCAGCATGTCTCCGAAGGTGGAGCGGTGCGCCTCGTCCACGATGAAGACGATGCGCTTCTCGCGCAGTTTCTTTAAATGCGTAGCGCGCAGCGTCTCGGCCTGCAGGTGGTGGAATTTTTGCAGCGAGGTGACAATCAGCACCGAGGTGTCGTTGGTCAGCAGTTGCAGCAGCTCATCTGCGCTGGACGTATCCGCTACGTCGATGGTGTCCCCGCCGTAGCTGCGGTAGTTCGCCAGCGACTGCGTGCCCAGCTCCACACGATCAAGCAAGAACACGACTTTATCGGCGTTCTTGGAGTCAGCGATCAGCTGCGCTGTTTTGAAACTGGTGATTGTCTTGCCGGAGCCGGTGGTGTGCCAGATGTAGCCGCCCTTGTTGTCGCTGCCCCACTCGTGGCCTTCCACTCGGTCGGCGATGCGGTGCGCTGCGAAGTATTGATACGAGCGCATTGCCATGAGGATGCCAGCTGCGCGGTCGGTCACCGTGTAGAAGCCGATGAGCTGATGCGCCATCGGGATCGACAGCAGCGAGGTCACGACCGCCGGCCAGTCGTTGATCGGCTCGTTGTTGAAGTCAGCCCAGTGGAAGAAGAAGTCGGGGTTGAACTTTCTGTCAGGGCCAGGGTTAGCGAAGTACAGCGTCTCCGTCGGCGTCATTGCTGCGAAGATCTGCACTAGCGAGAACAGGCCTGTGTAGACGCCCTCATGCGCATACTTGATGATCTGGTTCGTGGCCTGCGAGACAGGAACACCCGAGCGCTTGAGTTCGAGGTGGATCACCGGCATGCCGTTTATCAAGAGCATGAGATCGCCTCGGCGCTCAGGCAGGAGCTTGTGGGCGGCAGTGGCAAACTTTGGCTGACGCGCGATCTGGTAGTACGACTGGCCGCCAGCAATCTCGCGGCGGTCGTAGATCTTTAGCGAAACCTCTTTGCCCAAGTTGTGAGCCTCAGGAGCATCGCGGGTAATTGCCACACTGCGCCCGTTGATGAACTCATTGAGACGCAACGGCGTGCGCAGCTCGGTGATCTGCTCGATGATCTGATCCATCTCAGTAGATGTCAGCGGCACATCACCAAGTCGGTCCTGGTCACGGTTGTTGTTGTAGAGAATCTCAGCCCAGTTGTCGATGAGCTGGCGCTCAGTTGGTCGGTCGAGGACCTCATCCCAGCCATGACGGCGCAGCATAGCGACAACGTCGTCCTCGAAGCGCGCCTCGTCTGTGTATGTCAGTGGTGTAGTCATTGTGAACGCTCCTTAGACGAACATGCGCTGCAGCAGCGCAGTCTTTGCCTGCGTCAGTTGCGTGATGTAGCGGCTTTCAGCTGCGATGAGCTCATCGAGGTTGGAGAAGGCCTCACCGATAGCGTGCTGCTCTTCGATGGTGGGGATTTGAAACTGCACCGATTTGAGACTGCGCGGGTAAATGGCTGCAACACTCGTCGTTCCGGTGGCACATTTGTTGACATCTCGAATTGAGCGAGGATGGTTGTAGAGGTAGTTGAAGAACTTTGTATCAACACGCTCCAATGTAAACCGAGCAATGTTGCCATTAAACGCGAAGGCCCCAGATTCACCCATCCAGGTAGCACCTTTTCCAACTAACTCCATCGTGTTGCGAGTATTGAAAAGGAAGTCCCCGGTGCGAACTAGCGAGTCCGAAGATAATTCAGCGCTGTCAGGAAGACGCTCGAAAGAAGAAAAATCGAAAAATCCGCGTTGAATGTTCCCCATCTTTAAGAGCGGAACCCCGTGGTATCGAGTTGAGCCTAGAATGTTTGTCCCGATTTCTACTCGCGTTAGCAAGCTGTCGAATGAAACCGTCTCCCACGCCCCGCTAAACCCACCGAGCCGTAGCTCCGGTTCATTGGTACCGTCTTGCGGGAACATACGCTGCAACAGCGCAGTCTTCGTCCGCTGCAGGTTCTTGTGCTTGGCGCGGTGCTGCTCGATGAGTGCGTCGAGATCAGCGAAGAGTTCACCGATAGCGTGTTGTTCTTTCACACTCGGAACTACGAGTTTGAGATTTCGGATTGGGTCAAGATGCAAATGTTTAACAGCCGCACCTTGAATATTGTTCAATAGTTCTGCCCTACTGGAGCCCCCAGTTAATTCCAACGCCAAAAAAGTCGGATCAATACCGTCTCCAGGCGTAATGACATTCAGATCGCCTCCGAGAAGCACATCAGGAACTTTCAAATGTGAAGCTCTCACAATATTTGTAGGTGTAACGTCAGAAGCTGGCATCAGAACCTCGCGGCCAGTACTCACAACGGAGCCATCATTCATCCGACTAAACGTTGTTATTGAACGAATCTCAGTCGAGTAGTTTGTGTAGAGCTGCCCATAAAGAAAAAGTGGGTAGGTACCGGTGCCCACATCAGCCTTCGAGTATCCCTTCCCCCTTGAAAAGGTTGCGTGGTCAGAAAGCGAAATAACATTCCACTCACCGTCGAACCCATCAAACCGCAGTGCCGGTGCGCTGTTGCTAGTCACTCTGACCACCACCCAGCATCTGCTGCAGGGCTGCGACAGCCTGCATGTCTGCTTCCGAGCCAGTGAGCTTATCCAGCGATGCAAGCAGGCTGCGTTCAGTGGTAGCGATCTGCGTGTCCAGCTGAGTCAGCGGCGTGGCGTACTTATCCTGCAAGCGCTGCACCTGGTCAGCGAGTTCACGCAGGGTTAGCGTCGGCAACAGCGCGAGCTGCACCATGAGCGCTGCGACCCACTTGGTCGAGAGCACTTCGACGATCTGATCATCGGTCAGGTTCTCAACAGTCTCGTGCGTCTTGGTTTCAAGGTCTTCGTTGGCCTTCTTGAGCTGCGACTTCACCTTAGTCAGACGGTCAAGCAACTGCTTTGCTTCGATCTGAACAGCCTCGACGCTACCCTCAGGCCACTGCTCACCCTTCGGAAGGGCTGGAAGTGCCTTGACCGCCTTGTTGAGATCACTCTTAAGGAAGCCGTCTTCCTTAGCGTTGAGCACATCGGCCAGATCAGTCTTGTCCTCTTCGCTCAAGCCCTCAATCAGAGCCGCAAGCTCAGCGGTAGCGCCTTCTAACTCAGCAGTGAGGCCCTCGACCTGGTCGCGTAGTGCAGGTAAGTACAGATCGCGGATGATCTCAAAGGTCGCGACACGGCCTTCCCAGCCGGTTTGGACTTCGACTTTCTTCTTATCCTTGGTCTTCCACTCCATAACTGGATCGACCACACGCATCGCATCCCAGCCCTCGGTCTGCAAGATCGTCAGATCGTTGGCAATAGTGAGCCACTTCTCATGCAGCAGCTGGTATCCCTGGTACTCGTTAACCAGCGGCACCGGGGCCAAACGCGTAAACAGATCAGCCTTGATGCCATCTTCAGCAGTGTTGACTGGAACAGCCATCGCACCGTCAATGAGCTCGGTTTCCAAGGAATCAGCAAACCCTGCTAGTGCCGCGTTCAATGTGTCTGCCAACGCTCCAGAAGCACTGTGCTCCAAGACTGTTTCGCGAATATCGTCAGTGCGGATGGTTGCATAACCATTGGTATCTTCATCAAAGAGCGCCTCACGCAATCCCGGCAGCACGTCCCAGTAGCCAGCAAGAGCGTCGATCTCGCTGATGGGAAGGCCACCGTTGACGGTGGCGAAGAAGTCCACAGACTCCGGCGGCAGCGTTGCAGAGACGTAACGCGGGATATTGAGGTTGTAGTCGTTGGCGCGGATCTCATCGCGAGACACAACACGAGCGAAGTGCTCGACGTCGCGGCGTGCATGGACAGTATCAACGATGCGCTCGATGTCACGAGCGCGCAGCAGGTTATTTTTGCCGTCTTTAATAAAGCCCTGGGATGCGTCGATAAACAGCACGTCGTCGTGGCTGCGCTGTTTCTTGAGCACCATGATGATGGTCGGAATACCCGTGCCGTAGAAGATCGACCCTGGCAGGCCGATGATGGTGTCGATGTTATTGGCCTCGATAAGGCGCGTACGGATCGTCTCTTCCGCCCCACCACGGAAAAGCACACCATGCGGCAGAACGATGGTCATGATGCCATCTGGCTTAATGTGGAACAGCTCGTGCAGCAAGAATGCGTAATCAGCCTTGGTTTCTGGTGCCAGACCATACTGCGTAAAACGTGGATCAGTGGCTTTGCCCGCAGGCTTCCACTTCTGTGAATATGGTGGGTTCGACACAACAGCATCGACAAACAGCGGATCGTAGGTGTTTTCCGGGTCAGACTCGTCAAACATCGGCCAGTCGTGTTCAAGGCTGTCGCCGTTGCGAGCCACGATGTTGTCGGCCTTGACACCACGCATGACCAAGTTCATGCGTGTGAGGTTGAAGGTGCTTTCCTTGATTTCTTGGGCGTAGTACTTAATCGCATCTGGATCACCCATATGATGTGCGACAGCTTGGCCGATGTTGAGCAGCAGCGAACCAGAACCGGAGGTCGGGTCGTAGATGGTGAGAGTCTCACGGTCTTGCGTGTGTGCTGCAACAATGCGGCTCATCACCTCAGAGACCTCGTGCGGGGTATAGAACTCTCCCGCCTTTTTACCGGCGTTCGCTGCGAACTTCGAGATCAAGTACTCGTAGATGTAGCCAAGCACGTCGTAGCCCTGAGCACCGTCAGTGGGGATGTCGTTGATGAGGTCGAGCAAATCCTTAATAGCCTTCGTCTGCGACGTAGCGTTCGTGCCCAGCTTCGACAGCCCCGTTTCCAACGTGCGGAAGATGTCTTTGAACACGTGGGCACGGCTCGGCAGGATGAGGCGGTCAAATGCTGCAAGCGCATCACGCACATCAGCGACGTTGAAGTCACTGCCTGCAGCGCGCCACGTCGAGTGGAGGTTGTCGTACGAGATGAAGTAGCCCAAGCGGTTCTGCACGAACTCCACTGTCTCTGCGTCGTCTTCGACGAGCGCCTCGGCCAGTTCGTCAGGTTCCACGTCGTTGGCGTACATGAGTTGCTCAACCTGATCGGAGAGGAACTTATAGAAGATGAAGCCGAGAATGTAGTCCTTATACTCCTGCGCCTCGATCTTGGAGCGCATGGTGTTGGCGGACTCCCAGATGCGTGATGCTAATTGTCGTTTGTCCATGTGAAAGTCCCTGATCCAGCTCGTTGAATTTCTGTGAAATACGGATGTTCCAAGTCTCTGGACGACTTTGCGACCAGACGGTGGCAGCACACGCCAATAGGATTCCCAGAGCTCGGAGCTTAACCTAAAGTCCGCTGTCTGCGGCCGACTACACACCGACTCGAAATACTAGAGCCTAAGCTCACTACCAATTTCACTACCGAGACCAGAGCTCAGGCTAAACCCAGCATGCAAAAACCCGGCCAGAGAATTTCTCTCTGACCGGGTTGCAATCACGTTGGTAGCGGGGGCTGGATTCGAACCAACGACCTCTGGGTTATGAGCCCAGCGAGCTACCGAGCTGCTCCACCCCGCGTCGGGCGTTTATGTGATTATCGCCTGTCGCCGTAACCGGCAACGTGGAATTACTATACATACACCAACTAATAGCGCCAAACCTCCTGTTCAAAGGCGGTTTGGCGCTATCGTTTTTGTGATCGAGTGGCGCGCTGGCGCGAGCCGTGCTTAGTCCTCGTTACTGGGCCCGCTGGTACTCGGCCACGGCGCGGTCCAGCTGGTCCAGGGCGCGGCCGTACTCCTCGAAGGAGCCGTCGCGTGCACTCTCCAGGTTTCGCAGGGCGTCGTTGATGTTGTTCATCGCCTCGTCCTTGTTCACCTGCGGAGCGTCCTGGTTCTCCTCCGGCTGGGCCTCGCCCTCCGGCGTCGCCTCCTGGCTGTCACCCTCCGGCTTGGCGTCCTGGTTCTCATCCACAACCTCGATGTCCTGGGCGGCCGAGGAGTGGATGCCCACCTGGTCAAGCGCCTGGGAGATCGTCGGCGCGTAGCCCACCTGGCCGCGGTAGAACACCAGCACACGAAGCAGCTTCGGGAAGGCCGAGGCCTGGTCCTTACGCTGCGAGTAGATCGGCTCCACGTAGAGGATCTCGCCGCCGCCCACCGGCAGGGTAAGCAGGTTGCCATTCTTCAGATCGTTGGTGCCCTCCCACAGGGTGCGGTCGCGGGCCACCTGGTCGGAAGACATCAGGGCGTCCTGCGCCTGCTTCGGGCCCTGGGTTTGCTTGTTCGTCGGCAGCACGCGCACGGTGATGTCGCCGTAGGTCTCCGGGTCGGAGGACACCGCCATGTGCGCGGACAGGAACTCGCGGTTCAGGCCGCGGAACGGGGTGATCAGCTGGAAGGAGGCCTTGTCGGTCTCCGGGTCGGCCGCCACCACGTAGTACGGCGGCTGGTTCAGCTGGCCGCGGCCCTCAGGCGCGGTCGGGTCGTTCGGCACGGACCAGAAGGCGTCGTTGTTGAAGAACACGCCCGGGTCGTCCACGTGGTAGCGCGCCAGCAGGTCGCGCTGGACCTTGAACAGGTCCTCCGGGTAGCGCAGGTGCTCGCGAAGCGACTCCGAGATGTCGGACGCCGGGCGCACCGTGTCCGGGAACACACCCTGCCATGCCTTGAGCACCGGGTCGGACTCGTCGAAGGCGTACAGCTCCACGGAACCGTCGTAGGCGTCCACGGTGGCCTTGACGGAGTTGCGGATGTAGCCGACGTTGTCGGTGATCAGGCGCTGGGTGGTGCCGTCCGGGTTCAGCGCGTCCTGGGTGGTGTCCTGCAGGGATTTGCGCGTGGAGTACGGCATCTGCGACAGCGTGGTGTAGCCGTCCACGATCCACTTCACGCGGCCGTCCACCACGGCCGGGTAGGTCTTGGAGTCCGTGGTCAGCCACGGGGCGACCTTCTCCACACGCGTGCGCGGGTCGCGGTCGTAGAGCACCTTGGAATCGCCGCCGACGCGGTCGGACAGCAGGAAGTTCAGCTCCTGGTACTTCACCGTGTAGGCGAGGCGGTTGAACATGTTGCCGATGTCCACGCCGCCCTTGCCGTCGTAGGTGTAGGTGGAGTTATCCGTGTCGTACTCCACTGGGCCCTGGCCGGTCTCGCCCACAATGGCGTAGTCCAGGCCGTCCTTGGCGGAGGCGATGACGGGTCCGTAGTAGATGCGCGGCTCGTCGACCTTGATGCCCAGCTCTTCTGCGTCCTCGGAGGCCTTGGCTGCGGCGTTGGACTGCAGGTCGGACACCGTGAAGATGGGCAGGCCGCCGCGGGTGGAGCCGGCGTCCTGCGCCGCCTCGTCCACGGTGTTGGCCTGGGCTGCGATGAAGCCGTTGCCGTGGGTGTACACGGTGTGGCGGTTAATCCAGTCGCGCTGGTTCTCACTCAGCGAGTTCGGGTCCATCTCGCGGGCGGCGACCACGTAGTCGCGCAGCTCGCCGTCCACGTCGTAGCGGTCCATGGCCAGCTGGTCCGGGAATCCGTAGAAGTTACGCAGCTGCTGGTTCTGGGTGAACGTCGGGGAGATGATCTCTGGGTCCAGAAGTCGCAGGTTGGAAATCGTGGCCGCGTCGGAGGCGACGTCCGAGTTGGAGGTGTTGCCTGCGCCCCAGTCCTCCAGGTAGGTCACGTTGTCGTCGGTAAGCCCGTACGCCTCGCGGGTGGCCTCGATGTTGCGGCCGATGTACTCGTACTCCTTGGCCTGGCGGTTCGGCTTGACGGAGAACTGCTCCATCAGCGCCGGCCACACGTTGCCCACCACCAAAGAGGACAACAGCATCAGCACAGTGGCCAGCACCGGCACGCGGAAGTCGCGGTAGACAATGGAGGCGAAGAACGCCGCCGCGACCAGCACGGCGATGACGGTGAGGATGATCTTCGCCGGCAGCATCGCGTTGACGGTGGTGTAGGAGGCACCGGTGAAGATGTCGTTTTCGCCGTAGAGCAGGTAGTAGCGCTCCAGCCAGTAGCTCACGGCCTTCAGCAGCATCCACAGGCCAGCGGTGACGGCGAGCTGGATGCGCGCGTCCTTGCTAATAAAGCCGGAGATGCCGGAGACCTTGTTGCCGATGCGGATGCCGCCCAGCAGGTAGTGGCCCACCGCGGCGACCAAAAACGCCACCAGCAGCAGCATGGAAAGCGTGTCCACCACCGCGGAGATGCCGGGCAGCGTAAACGCGTAGAAGCCCAAGTCCTTGCCAAACTGCGCGTCGGTGGAGCCGAACTCGCCGCCGTTGAACCAGAGCATGAACACGCGCCACATGCGCTGGCCAGCCAGGCCGGACAGGATGGCGACGACAACCGGCACCCACACCAGCATGCCGCGAACGGACCGCTGCACCTGCTGGCGGTACTGGGCGGCCTGGTCGAACGGCGCGGCCTGCTCCTGGGGCCTGCCGCGCCACGCCAGGCGCGCGGCGATCCAGGTGATCGCACCGCCGATCAGGGCGAAGATGACAAACAGCACCACGCGGACCAGGATCACGCGGTTGAACACGCCTCTAAAGTCCACCTCCCCGAACCACAGGAAGTCGGTGTACAGCCCGACTGCCATAGGCAAGAGGAAAAGAATGATGGCCAAGACACCGATGGTGGTCATCAACCCCGTATTCGGTTTCTTGGCGCGTGGTTGTGGCCGATTGAGGCGGGTAGCCAAGCCTGCTCCTTAGGAATTAGTGTGTGCAACGCAGTTAAGCTTCAAGCTTAAATAATCCAACGTCAAACTTGCCCGGAGGGTTCCCGTGCGCGAACAGCAAGCATTAAATAAGGCCATGATGGAGGCCGTCGAGTTCGTCCACGCGGAGGGGTGGGACGCTCCCCCAACCTTGTTCGGCCTGGTGCCGACGCAATTGCTTGTCGACGAGCTGGGCAACCTGGACGACTCTTCCCCGTTAACACTGGTGGTCCAGGACCTCCCAGAGCACATCCTGCCCGGCTCCGAGGAACTGGGCGAGTACGTCTCACGCATCGCCTGGCCGCGCGAGGTCCAAGGCGTGATCCTGGCCCAGGAGATCGTGTTCAAGGACGCCTCCGCCGGCGAGGACGCCGAGCCGCGCCCGGCGCGCCTGTTCTCCGGCGTGCTGCGCGAAGAAGACATTGAGCAGACGCTGTTGCAGCTGCGTCTGACCGATCAGGAGCTTGAGGAGCGCGGCGCGTTCACGCAGGACGACATCGAGCTGCGCGGCGGGCCCGGCGTGGCCCCGGGCGTTGTGGCGGCGCTGCGCTACGGCCTTGAGCAGGACCCGGACGAGCTGGTTTAGGATGTCGGTTGTGTCTACTTCCCGTTCCGTCTCCCTCATCGCCGCCGCCACGGCCGCGGCACTGACGCTTGCGGCGTGCTCCAACGATTCCGACTCCGAGGATCCCGATACCCGCGCGCCGGAGATCACCTCCACGGAAACACCGCCGAGCGAGCCAGAGCAGACCGATACTGAGCCAGACGCGGGCACCGAGACTGAATCAACGACGGCGACGTCGACGCGAAGCGAGACCGCTTCCACGTCGGCTACCTCTGGCACGTCCACGAAATCGTCGTCGAAGAAGACTGCTGCGGGCACGGCGGATGCGACGTCGACAAGCGGAAAGAAGCGGGAGGCTGACGCGCTGGCGGAAGTACGCGAGCGCTTCGCCACCTTGGCCCCTGAAGAGTTCTTCGACCAGTTCGACGACTGCGCCGCGGGCGGCTTGAGCGGCTCCTTCGACTGCTCCGGCGAGGGCATCGGCCAGTTCCAGTTCTTCGACTCCGACTCCAAGGCCGCCTCGACGACGCAGCTTTTAACGGAGCTGCGCTCCTCGCGCGTGGTGGAGGACAACGGCGACCGCGTGGTGGGCTGGTCCACGCTCGGCACCTCCGCGATCATCACCGTGGTGGACAACGAGGCCGGTCAGGTGATGCAGCAGCTGATCTCCACCGACCAGGATGATCCGCGCCAGCGCATCTACGACCTGGGGTTGGCCAAGCAGTAGCTACTCGCAGGCGGGCACGTCGCGGCCCGCGGCGAAATCCTCCATCGCCTCGACGGCCTCGGCGAGGTTGTCCACCTTTGCCACCGTCATGTGCTCAGTGTGCACGCGTTTCACCGCGTCGCAATTGCCGCCGGGCGCCAGGAAGAGCTCGGCGCCGTCGTCTTCGGCCGCGCGGATCTTGTGGGTGATGCCGCCGATGGGGCCGACCTGGCCGTCCTCGTTTATTGTGCCGGTGCCCGCGACGAACTTGCCGCCGTTGAGCGCGCCCGGGGTGAGCTTGTCGATGACGGCCAGTGAGAACATCATGCCCGCGCTCGGCCCGCCAATGTCGTTGAGGTTGTAGTTCACGGTGATGCCGCCGGCCGGTTCGGAAGTCATGAGTATGCCCAGCATGGGCTGGCCCTTCTCGTGCGGGTTCTCCCCCAGCTCCACCGACTCGGTGTGCTCGTTGCCGTCGCGCTCGACGGTGATCTCGATCGTCTCGCCGGGTGTCTTCGCGCGCACTGCGTCCTGGACCTCCTGCGGTGTTTCCACCTTCTCGCCGGCGACAGCGGTGATCTGGTCCTGCGGCTGCAGGAACCCCTCGGAGGCACTGTCTTCCATCACGTCGTGCACCACCACCGTGGTGGGACGGTGCAGGTAGTGCATGGCCGCCACCGTCGCAGATGCTTCGGAGGCGACAAACGCCTGCTGGTTGACCTCGCGCACCTGGTCCTCGTCCAAGTCCGGCGGCATGATCTGCTCCACCGGCACGATCGTGTCGTCGGTGGCGATCCAGCGCCCCAGTGCCTGGCCGAGCGTCATGTTTGTGCGCACGGACACGGTGGTCATGTTCAGCTTGCCGCCGGTGTCCAGCGTCTCCGCGCCCTCGATGTCAACGACGGGCTCGCCGCCGACCTCGCCGAGCGTGTCAAAGGTCGGCCCCGGCCCTTCCGCCGCGTACGGCACGGTCAGGCGGATATCGGTGCCCGGGATGTGGTCCGCGGTCAGTGCACCTGCCAACAGCACGACGGGGATGGACCCCCAGACCAGGGTCGACCACCGCCGGTTCCGTGCTTCACGTGCTTTGGACATGGGCGCAGATTCTAGCGCAGGAGGCGTGAAGTACTGGTGCTGGACCGTTGCTGGCTCTCAGCGAACCCATGCGTTCGCGGGCTGACTGTATTCTGGCTGGCATGACTAACGGATTCGGCTTTTCCTTTCCTAACGACTCGAACGATGACGGCGAAAACGACGGCAACAATCGGGGCGGCGACGGAAACGGCCGCGGCGACGCGAACAACCCGTTTGCTGCGTTCGGCTTCGGCGGGGGCCAGCCCGGCGGGGGCGGCTTAGGCGACGTGTTTAACCAGCTGGGCCAGATGCTCTCCGGCATGGGCTCGTCCATGAACGCCCAGGGCGCGGGCGACGCGGTGAACTTCGAGCTGGCCGCGCGCATGGCGCGCCAGCGCATTGCCGGAGCAAGCCCGGTCTCCGCGGCGGACACCCGCGCGGCGGAGGAATCCCTGCGCTTAGTGGAGCTGTGGCTGGACGAGGCCACGGACCTGCCAGCAAGCGGCGCGAAGGCGCAGGCGTGGAACGCCGAGCAGTGGCTGAACCAGACCATGCCGATGTGGAAGCGCCTGGTTAACCCCGTAGCCGAGCACATGAACCGCGCCCAGCTGGACTCCATGCCGGAGCAGGCCCGCGAGATGATGGGCCCGATGGCCGGGATGATGAACCAGATGAACGCCATGCAGTTCGGCATGAAGCTCGGCCACGCGCTGGGCGATTTGGCGCAGCAGGCTCTGACTGGCACCGACTTCGGCCTTCCCGTCGCCCCCGCCGGCACCGCCGCGGTGCTGCCGCGCAACATCGCCGAGATTTCTAAGGGTCTGGACCTGGCCGGGCAGGAAGTGATGGTCTACATCGCCGCCCGCGAGGCCGCCCGCCAGCGCCTGTTCCGCCACGTGCCGTGGCTGGTGGAGCGCATCGTCTCCTCCGTGGAGGAGTACGCCGCAGGTCTTGAGATCGACACCTCCCACATCGAGGAGGTCGCCCGCAACTTGAACCTGGAAGGCGGCGACCCGCAGCAGATCCAGGAGGCGCTACAGAACCTGCAGGGCGAGGACCTCTCCCCGCGCGTGGGCACCCGCAACGCCGGCGCCACCTCCCGCCTAGAGACGCTGATCGCACTGGTGGAAGGCTGGGTCGACGTGGTAGTCGCCGAGGCGCTCGGCGAGCGCATCCCGTCCACCCCGCAGCTGGCCGAGGCGTGGGCGCGCCGCCGCGCCACCGGCGGGTCCGCCGAGCAGGCCTTCGCCAACATCGTGGGCATCGAGCTGGGCGCCCCGCGCACCCGCGATGCCGCCGAGCTGTGGCGCCGAATCGACACCGCCGTGGGCACCGAGCGCCGCGACCAGGTGTGGAACCACCCGGACTTTATGCCGTCCGCGGAGCACCTGGACAACCCGGCGGCCTTCATTGACACGCTTCTCGATGATCAGCCCGACACCGATTTCGACGACGAATTTGCCAAGCTCGAGCAGGAGCTGCGCGACAACCCGGAGCTCAAGCGCGAGGACGGCGACGGTAAGGACGACGGCCGCGAGGACGGCACCGAGCTCTAGGCACCAAAGCGCTGGTAGGCCTCCAGGTAGCCGCGTGCGCGCTCCGCGTACGGCACCTTGTCCGCCCACTCGTAGAATTTAGCGCTGTGGTTGGGGATGAACGTGTGCGTCAGCTCGTGCACGATCACCGCGTCCAGCACGTAGTCCGGCACCTGCTGTAACCGGTCGCTGATGCGGATGTCGCCGGTGGCAACCGTGCAGGAGCCCCATCGGGAGCGCTGGTTAGACACCCACCGGATCGAGCCGATGCGCGCCTGGCCGTCCAGGACGTGCTTGTTCAGGGAATCGGCGCGCGTGCGCAAGGAATCGTCGTCAAGCGGGCGCGCTTTTGTCTTGCGGTCGAGCTTGGCCAGCATCTCGGTGACCGCCTCGCGCTCCTGCGCGTCGGTGAAGTGCGCGGGGATGCGGATCTCCGCCACCCCGCCCACGAGCCGCGCCTGCACCGAGCGCGTCCTGCGCGCCGAGCGGATCACGCGGTACGGCGTCGAATTGTTCTGAGTTTGCCTGCCAGCCATGGCAATGCATTGTAGGATCCCGCATCGGGGGTGGATGCAGGGATGATCAACAACAACTCACGGGTGAAACTCGCCCACGGCGCGCACCCGTTTCTGCGCGCGGACAACGTCATGCAATTCGGCGCCGACGCCACACGCACAGGGCTAGTGACCACCGAGCACGCCAAGGACGTTGCCGCGCTATTGGGCGTGCTCATGCGGCCGCGGCGGCTGGGCTGGGTGCTCGAGCAACTCGCCGAACTCATCGGCGCCGAGGCCGCGCGCAGCCTGGTGGACGACCTGCTCAGCTACCGGGTGCTCGTGCCGGCTGTGAAACCCGAGGTGCTGCTCGTCGGCCACGGGCGTTTGGCGGCGGCGGTGACCGCTAGGCTTCGCGAGTGCGGGCTGGACGTGCGCACGCAAGCGCGCAACGAGCCGCTGTCGAAGTTCCTCCTGCGCGGCGACACGTGGGTGCCCGTGGCGGCGGTGAACACCACTGCCCTTCTCGGCGAGCTCGCAGCACTCACCCGTCAGCGCCAGGGCGCGGTGCTACCGGTGACGCAGGTGGACGCGCGCGTAGTGGTGGGCCCGGTGTGCGCGCGGCCCGGCCCGTGCCCGTTGTGCGTGCGCCTCTACCTTCTGGACCGGGACCCGAACTGGCCCGTGGTGGAGCAGCGCGCGCCGCTGAGCGTGCAGGGCGAGCCCATCGCCGCCGCGGCCGGTGCCGCGTTTGCCGCGGTGTCGCTGCGGCGCTTGGCGGGCGTGCCGGACCCGCCGGGGGTCTCCGCGCCGAAGCCGGACGCCGGGCTGCTTACCGTGGTGGACCCGTTCGCGCCGAACCCGGTGTCCACGGCGACGCTGCCGCCGCACCCGGACTGCGCCATGTGCTTCTAGGGGGCTTCTAGGGGTGCTTCTAGCGGAACTGCTCCAGCACTTCGAGCACGCCCGCGCCGTAGTTGTCCACCTTCACCGGGCCCACGCCGGAGACGCCGAGCAGCTCGCGCTCGTTTGCAGGCATGGCCTCCGCGATGGACATCAGCGTCGCGTCCGTGAACACCACGAACGCCGGCTGACCGGCGGCGCGTGAGACGTCGAGGCGCCAGCGCTTCAGCGCGGCGTAGACGGCCTCGTCGAAGTTCGGCTCGCACTCCTCGTGCCGGCCCAGGGACTTCTCCGCGGGCGTGCCCAGCTGGTTGCCGCACACACGGCAGCGCTTCGCGCGCTTGAGCCGCTGCGGGGACTTCTCCACCTCCAGCTCGGGCACCAGACCGTCCAAGAAGCGCGAGCGGGTGCGGCTTTTGTGCCCGCCTTCCTGGCGCGCCAGCGACCACGACATGTGCAGGTGCTCGCGCGCACGCGTGACGCCGACGTAGAACAGTCGGCGCTCCTCCTCGATCTGCTCGTCGCCAGCTTTCAGCGCATGCGAGATCGGCAGCGTTTTTTCCACCAGGCCGACCAAGAACACCGCGTCCCACTCCAGGCCCTTCGCGGCGTGCAGGCTGGCCAGCGTCACCCCGTCCACAGCCGGGGGCTGCTTCGCCTCCGCGCGGCGGCGCAACGAGCCCAGCACTTCCGCCATGGTGGATGCCTCGCGGGTGCGCACGATCTCCTCGATCAAATCCACCAGCGCGCTCAGGGACTGCCAGCGCTCGCGCGCCTTCGCGCCCTCCGGTTCCTCCGGCGTCAGCCCCAGCGGGGCGAGCGCGGCACGCGCGATGCGCACCGGATCGTCCGGCAGGTCCGTGCGCTTGGAGGCGCGCAACAGCTGCGCGAACGCCTCGCGGATCTCCGCGCGCTGGAAAAACCCCTCGCCGCCGCGGACCTGGTAGACAATCCCCTCGTCCGCCAGCGCGGCTTCAAACGCGGCGGACTGGGCGTTGATGCGGTACAAGATGGCGATTTCGCGGGCAGGGACGCCGTCGTTGAGCAGCTTGCGCACCTTCTGCGCCACCGCGCGGGCCTCCGCGGGCTCGTCGTCATAGCCGTTGAACTGCGGTTCTGGACCGTGCCCGCGCATGCCCTGCAGCTCCAGACGGGTGCCGGCGATGCGGCCGCTGGCCTTGCCGATGACGGTGTTGGCCAGGTCCGTGATCTCCACCGTCGAGCGGTAGTCACGCTGCAGCTTCACCACGGTCGCGTGCTCGTACGTGCGCGAAAAGTTCAACAGGTAATCCGGGGTCGCGCCGGTAAACGAGTAAATGGTCTGGTTGGCGTCGCCGACCACCGTCAGGTCGTCGCGGGTGCCCAGCCAGGCCTCCAGCACGCGCTGTTGCAAGGGGGTGACGTCCTGGTACTCGTCCACAACGAACGACTGGTACTGCGCGCGGAACTCCTCCGCCACCGCCGGCGCGTTCTCCAGGGCCCCGGCGACGTGGATGAGCAGGTCGTCGTAATCGATCAGCATGCCCTCCGGGCTGGTCTTCGCCTCCTCGTAGAAGCGGTAGACCTGCGCGACCTTCTGCGCGTCCGCCGGAGGGGTGCGCGGGGAGTCGGCGATGCGCTGCACGTAGTCCTCCGGGCCGATGACCGATGACTTCGCCCACTCGATCTCACTGAGCAAGTCGCGCACCATTTCCTTGCCCGTGTCCAGGCCTGCGGCGCGGGTGGCGCGCGCGACGATGGGGAACTTGTTGTCCAGCACCCGCCACGGCAGATCGCCTGCGATCTGGGGCCAGAAGTACTGCAGCTGGCGCATCGCCGCGGAGTGGAACGTGCGCGCCTGCACCCCGCCGATGCCCATCGCGGTCAAGCGGTCGCGCATCTCGCCGGCGGCGCGCTTGGTAAACGTCACCGCCAGCACACGGTTCGGGGCGACCTGGCCGCGGTCGATCAGGTTGGCGATGCGGTAGGTGATCGTGCGGGTTTTACCCGTGCCCGCTCCGGCGAGGATGCACACCGGCCCGCGCGGCGCTTCCGCCGCCACACGCTGGTCCTCATCCAGCACGCTGAGGTCTATCGCCATGGGTGTGCTCCTTCCGGGTTGGGTGTCTGCGGTGTCGGCCGTGTCGGCCGTGTGGCCGCCCAGTCGTCGATGAGCGCGCGGGCGATGGTGCCCTCCACCGCGAGCGTGAGAGAGTCCAGTTCGTCGCGGCTGGCCCACACGGTGCGTGTCAGCTCGCCGTCGGTGGGCGCTTGCGCATTGACGTCCGCCGTGCGCGCCGCCATGCCGAGCATGAGCGCGCCCGAGAGTGGCCACGGCTGGGAGCGCAGGTAGCGCACGCCGGTTACGCGCCGACCGGTTTCCTCCCACACCTCGCGGGCGAACGCGGCTTCGAGGGTCTCGCCGACATCCACGTAGCCTGCCACCAGGGTGAGGTAGCCGGGGCGGCGGGCGTTTTCCACCAGCAGGATCCGCTCGCCTTTCGGGTCCTCCACCAGGCCGATCACGCACGGGTCCAGCCGCGGGAAGATTGGCCGGCCGGTGGCGCCGCGGGCGACGATGCCGCCGTCGCCCCAGCGCACCTCGGAACCGTCCGCCGGGTCGAAACGGGTGCGCTCGCGGGCGTTGACTAAACCGACCGCCCGTGCCGCCAGCGGGTGGCAGGCGTGAGTGCGCGCGTCCCCGGTAGCCCCGCCTGGCCCGGCGAGGTCTGCCGCGTCGACGCCGTGCACCCGGGCCGCGGTGACCTCGCGGGTCACGTGCACGCGGGAGGTGATTTCGGTGACGGCCGGAGGTGCGTCGAAAAGCTTTGGCTCCCCGTCGGTACCGAGTGGGAAGCGCCCGGCAGCATCGATGAGCAACAGCATCCGGTTAATCCCGGTTGGTGATCGCGCCGTTCATGCGCACGTACAGCAGGCGATCGCCCGGCTCGACCGTCTCCGCCTCGGGGGAATCGATGCGGTAGAGCTCGCCGGAGCGCACCACGCCCAGCACGATGTCGGCGAGGTGGCGGGGGTTCGCGCCGACCTCGTCGTCCGCGATCGGGCGCTCCGCAACCGCGAAGCCCTCGTCCGGGCTGAGCAGGTCTTCCATCATCTCCACCACCGGCGGGGTCACGGTGGCGATGCCGAGCAGGCGGCCCGCGGTTTCGGAGGAGACGATCACCGAGTCCGCACCGGACTGCATGAGCAAGTGCTGGTTCTCGCCTTCGCGCACGCTGGCCACGATCATCGCGCTCGGCGCCATCTCGCGCACCGACAGAGTGATCAGCACGGCGGTGTCGTCCGACGACGGCGCCACGATCACAGACCGCGCGCGGCTGATGGCGGCCACGCGCAGCACGTCCGACTTGGTGCCGTTGCCGTGGACGGTGACCAGCCCGCGCTTCTCGGCGACGGTGAGTGCGGCCGGGTCCGGGTCGATGACCACGATCGAGGACGGCGACGCGCCGCCGGCGATCAGGGCGTCGATTGCGGAACGGCCCTTGGTGCCGTAGCCGATGACAATAGTGTGGTTACGCACGCTATTCCTCCACTGTTGGATCTGGAGTGTCTTGCGGGAATCCTCCGTGAGCACCGACAAGGTGGTGCCGACCAGGAGCATCAGGAAGGCCACGCGGGCCGGGGTGATCAGAAAAATGTTAATCAGGCGGGCGGACTGCGTCACCGGCGTGATGTCGCCGTAGCCCGTGGTGGACAGCGTCACCGCGGAGTAATACAGCGCGTCGATGAACGTCAAAGGTTCGGAGTAGCCGTCCCTGTCCAAGTACGCCACGAACGCGACGGCGACGATGAGCAGCAACGCGTAGAAGAAGCGGCGCGCGATCAGCGACCACGGGGTGGCGCGCGCCGCCGTGGGGATGTTCACAACGTCCAGCAAGCTGTGCACCGGGATCTCGGTGAGGTTGGTCGCGTCTGCGCGCAGCGACAACAGACTCCGAAGCTTCATCCCTGCCGCTCCTCGCTTTCTAGTGCAATGTCTTCGCCGGGCGTGCCGGTGCCCGCGCCTCCGAGCATTGTCTCGAGCTGGTCAAGATCCGGCAAGGCGCGCGGCGCGAACGTCTCGCCCGTGCGCACGTAGAAAAATACCGCCCGCACCGGCTTGCCGTCACGTGCGATCCGGCGCCACGCCTCGCGGTAGACCGAAAGCTGCAGCTGGGCCGATTCCATCGCGTCGCGGCCTGGCTTTTCGCCAGTCTTCCAGTCCACCACGACCCAACCGTCATCGTCGGCGAACACGGCGTCCATGCGCCCGCGCACGACAGAATCGCCCAGTGCCAGCTCGAAGGGGTGCTCGACGTACTCGGGCGTGCGCCCGGCCCACTCGCTGGCCTCGAAGTTGCGCTTCAGCCGCTCCAGGACGGCGCGGTCCACATCTGCCTCGTCGTTGCCCGGCAGCTCGTCTTCTGTCAACAGTGGGCGCGCTCCGTAGAACTGCTCCAGCCACTCGTGGAACGCGGTGCCGCGCTTGGCGTAGGTGTTCGGCTTGAACGGCACGGGGCGGCGGGCGCGGCGGGCGAACTGCTCCGGGTCTGCCTTCAGCGCCACCACGTCGGAGGCGGTGAGCTCGCCCGGCATGACCACCGGCACGTCGGCGGCCTGGGCGGCACCGTGTTCCTCAATCAAGGCTGTGGCGTCGCGCTCCCAGAGCGAGAACAGTTCGCCTTCGGCGTAGTCCGGCAGCGTATCCATGGCGGTACGGACCGCTTCGGCGGCCGCGATGTCGCGCGGCGTGGGCGCGTAGTGGGGCCAGCGGCCGGACTCCGGCGCTGCCGCCTCCTGCGTGGCCTCTTCCGTGTCTTCCTCGGGCGCGGTGCCTTCGTCCCAGACCACCACGCACTCCTCCGGCACGCGTTCGCGCATGGCGGCAAAGTGCTCGTAGGGCTCTGCCTCGCGTGCCACACCTTCGCGGCGGCGCGAGCCGGTGACAATGAGTTTCTTCCCAGAGCGGGTCACCGCCACATAGAACAACCGGGCGGCTTCCTCGGCCAGATCCCCGGCGACCTCTTTGAGCCAGGCTTTGCCGGCCTTCTCAAAGTCCGAGCGGTTCTCCACGTCCGCGAAGACCGGGTAGACATCCGGGTCGCCGAACGTTTCCGGCGGCAGGAAGCGCGGGAAGGTGAGGAAGGTTTCCGTCTTGGATTTGTACGTCGCCGCGTCCGCGTGCAGCACCGCCACGGTGTCCCACTCCAGGCCCTTGGCCTTGTGCGCGGTGAGGATCTGCACCCGGTCCTCCTTCACCGCCACCGATCCCGGGGCCAAGCCGTCCTCGAAGCTGCGGGCGAGCTCGAAGAAGTGCAGCAGCCCGTCCAGACTCGCGCCCGGGTACGCGGCAACCTCCTCAAGCAGGCGGTCCAGGTGCACCGCACCCGTGGCGGAGCCGCGGGCGAGCACTTCGGTGCGGATGCCGAAGACGTGGATGATGTCGGCGAAGAGGTCGCTTAGCCGCTTGCCCAGGCTGTGGGTACGCAGCCAGCGCAGCTTCGCCGCGGTGTCCCGCATGCGCGCAAGGCCTTCCTCGCTGTAGCGCTCCGGCTCGCCCAGGTCCGCCAGGGCGTCCGTGAGCCCTTCGGGCTTGTCGGAGCTGGCGGAGATCTCTGCGGCGCGGGCCACGAGCTCCTCCAACTGGGCGTGCAGGTGTTCCGCCGAGTCCGCCGGGGCGGCCTGAGGCTGGGTGTCAACGCCCGAGCCGTGCAGGTTGTTCGCGCGCGACGCCAGCGCCTGCAGGTCCGCCAGGCCCAGGCCCACGGCGGGTCCGCCAAGGACGCGCAGCGCGGCGGCGGTGTCGTCCGGGCGCACCAGCATCGTGGCGATGGCGACGGTGTCGGCGACCTCCGGGACGTCGAGAAGCCCTGCAAGTCCCACGATTTCGTAGGGCACCCCACGCTCCTCCAGCGCCGCCGCGAGCACCGGCGAGTGACGGTTCTTGCGCACCAGCGCGGCAGCCGAAAGCGCGCGCCCTTCCTGCGACGCCGCCTGGTATTCCTGCGCGAGCGCGTCCGCCACGTAGGCGATCTCCGCGTCCTGGTCCGGGAAGAAGCCCAAGGCCACATCACCCGCATCCGCGGCCGGTCGGGGCTCTAGCTGGGCCACGGCCCTGTCCTCGGCGGTGCCCAGCACCGCGTCGGAAACGCCGTTGGCCAGGTCCAACACCTCGGGCGGGTTGCGCCAGGAGGTGGTCAGCTGCTTCTTCGACGCCGCGCCTGCCGGCGACGGGAAATCCTCCACGAACGCGGCCAGGTTGGCGGCGGTCGCGCCGCGCCAGCCGTAGATCGCCTGCATCGGGTCGCCCACTGCGGTCACGGTCAGCGACGGGTCCGCGCCCTCGCCGAACAGGCTGCGCAACAGCACGCGCTGCGCGTGCGAGGTGTCCTGGTACTCGTCCAGCATGACCACGCGGTAGCGGGAGCGCTGCGACTCCCCCACCGTCTGGTGGTCGCGCGCCAGCTTCGCCGCCACGGACATCTGCTCGTTGAAGGTGACCACGCCGCGGCGGCGCAGTTCCGCCGCCAGCTCCTCCACCAGCGGCAGCATGTTCACGCGCATTTCCTGATTGGAACGCCATTTCGTGAGCACCTGGGTGAACTCCACGCGGGCGCGCGGGGCCATGGGGTAGGACTCGGTTTCTGCGAGGAAGTCGTGCGCGTGCTCGCACACCCACTCGGGCGAGGCCAGCTCGTTGCCCATCGCGGTGGTCAGCGCCAGCAGGTCCTCCACGATGGTGGACAGCGACGGGTTGGATCCCAACTGCGTGATCAGCCCGCCGGAGTAGTTGACCACCACGTCTGTGGCGATGGCGTGCAGCTCCGCATCCGTGATCAGCCGGGCGTCCGGCTCCACCGGCACCAGTAGGCCGAATTCGCGGATCAGCTCGCCGGCGTACGAGTCGTAGGTGGACACCGTAGGCGCGATCACCTCCAGGTTTTTCGCCAGCTCGCCGGACGGGTCGAGGCGGCGCACCAGGTCGGTGTTGGCCGCGAGCGAGCCCAGCCGGTCCCGGATGCGCTTGCCCATCTCCTGGGCGGCCTTGCGGGTAAACGTCAGACCCAAAACCTCGTCCGGCCGGGCGTAGCCGTTGGCCACCAGCCACACCACGCGCGCGGCCATGGTTTCGGTTTTGCCCGCACCTGCGCCGGCGACCACCAGCAGCGGGCCGGGCTCCGCGCCGATCACGGCGGCTTGCTGGTCTGTCGGCGGGTATTGCTGCCCCAGGTAGCGCGACAGAAGCACGGGAGACATCGGGGTGGGGTTAGACATGGTGGATTGTCGCTCCTTCCGGCTGGATCGGGCACAGCGCTCGCACAGCGCAGCGGTCGCACTGCGGGCCGACCACGGCGAGCAACGTCGGTCCTGCGGTTTCCTCGGTCAGCCCGTCGAGCGCGGCGGCGAGCGCGTCCAGCTCTTCGCTGGTTTTCGCCGCCTGTTCGCGGGTGCTCAGCGTGGTCTTGTTGGCGTTCGGGTACACCAGCACCGCCCCGCCCACCGAAAGCGCCTTCGCACCGTCGCGCGCGGTGACCACCTTGCCGCCGTCGAACTCGCCGTGCGCCAGCGCCAGCTGGTAGGTGGCCAGTTGGGGGTTGTCCGCGGTGGCGTCCACGGTCGGCGGGTACGCGCTCGTTTTCAGGTCCACAATGTGCACCGCGCCGCTGCTGTCGCGCTCGAGGCGGTCCAGCCTGCCGCGGATGCGCACATTGTCACTGACCTGGACGTTCACGTCCGCTTCCACCGCGACCTGCTCAAACGCCCCGCGGCTGGCCTGCAGCCAGCCGTGGGTGCGCTCGAGCATGGCCCGAAAGTCCGCGATGTCGCGTTCAACCTTCCACTCCGGGGCGTTATCCGCGGCCCGGCGCGCCGCCACGGTCGAATCCAGCGCCTCGGTGGCATCCATGCCGTTGCCCAGCGCTTCGAAGTAGGCGTGCGCCATGGCGCCGTAGATCATGTCCAGCGATTCGTCCAGGCCCGACATCCGTTCCAGCACGGCCTGCATGGGACATGCGAGCAGTTTTTCCACCCGCGACGGCGAAAGCGCCGGCGAGACCTCGAGCGGTTCGCTTGTGGACGGCTCCGTGGTCGTCCACCACTGCTCCGGGTCCGCGCCCAACACGCCGGCGGCTGCCAACCGCGCGAGTTGACGGGACGCCTGGCTGCGCTGTGCCTCTGTGGATGCAGGGTCTGTCAGCGCGCGGCGGAACTCGGCGATCAGATCGTCGTGCGCGAGCACGCGCACCACCGCGCTGTCGCCCTCGGCCCCAGCAGCAGCGCCCGCGCCCTGGCCTTCGAGCCGGGCGGCGTCAACAGACGTGCCCGCGATGCGCACCTCGCGCGGCTGCACCTTGAAGTCGCGGCAGAACTCCTCCACGAAACGCGAGCGCTGCTCCACTTCCTCGCCGTCGTCGCTTTCTACGGCGGTGACCAACAGCTGCTCCGTGGCGCGGCTGGTCGCCACCGTGAACAGGCGGCGCTCCTCCACCAGCCGTTCGTTGATGTGGGAGACGGGCACACCGGGGTCGACGTCCTTGTCGATGAGGTCCACCAGGTCTTCCTGGCGGAACAGCGACCCGGTCTCCCCCAGGCTCGGCCACGTCAGCTCCTGCACGCCCGCCACGACCACGCGGCGGAACTCGCGGCCAACCGCTCCGTGGGCGGTGAGCAGTGCTGCGGCGTCCGGGGTGGCGTTGCGGCGGTCGCGCACGCCGGTGGGCAGCTCCTGCTCGGTGATGGACGCGACGAAGGATTCGATGCCCGCGCTGGGCCTGCGCTCCGTGTGGTCGCCCGCGGCGTCAAACAGCGCCATCACGGCGTCGAGGTCCCGGTCCGCCTGCGAGCCGGTGGCGCCGCCGCGCAGCGCGGACGCCAGCAGCCGGTTGGACAGCCCCGTGGCGTGCCAGAGCGCCCACAGCACTTCCTCCACCGTGCCGCCGCCTGCAAGCGCGCTGCGCCCGGCGTCGAGCACGTCGCGCACTCGGTGCAGGATGTCCAGCTCGCGGTCCGTGAGCACGGTGCCGAAGTCCGGGAGCGCGGTCGGGGTGGCCAAAAGCTCGCGCAGGCTTTCCTCCGCGCGGGTCTCCGGCGACCAGCGGCGCAGGCCGCGCAACAGCCTGCGCAGCGTCACCGGGTCTGCGCCGCCGACCGGGCTGAGCAGCAGGTCGCGCCACTCGGTGGCCGAAAGTTCCTCGTACAGCGCGCGCACGCCGAGCAGCAGGGCCGAGACAATGCGCTGCTCCCCCAGCACCAGGTCGGTGGGGTTGAGCGAGACCGGCACCCCGGCGCGCAGCAGCGCGCGCCGCATCGGCTCCAACAGCGGCGTGGAGCGCACCACGACAGCCATGTCGCGGTAGGCCACGCCCTCTTCCAGGTGTGCGCGGCGCAGTGTGTCCGCCACCAAGGAAAGCTCGGCCGCGCTGGAATCTGCGATCGCCGCGGACCGCGCAGGCGTCCTGCGTGTGGCGCCGAGGTCGATCACCTCGTGGTCCAACCCGCCGAGGTCCTTGAAGAATGCCGGGGAGGCGCCGCGGAAGTGGAACACGGATTGTTCCAGGTCCCCGCCGACGACACCGAGGTCCGCCTGCTCCAACAGCCGTTGCACCAGTGCCGCGGATGCCGGTGCCAGGTGCTGCGCGTCGTCCACAATCACGGTGTGCCACGTGCGCGGCAGCTCCACCTCCAAGGCGGCCGCAATCAGCTCGGATGCCGAGAGGCGGTGCGCGCCGGACAGCGCCATCACCTGCTGGTACTCCCGCAAGAAGTCGCCCGAGGCGGACCAGATGCCAATGCCGTGGCGCTGGCCCAGCTCCACCAGGTCCTCCGGGCCCAGGCCGCGCTCAATGGCGCGCAGCAGAAAGTCCCTCAACTGCCGCGCAAAACCGACCATGGGAAGCGCCGGGCGCAGCTCCGCGGGCCAGGTGCCTCCGCCGTCTTCGGCGTGGCCCTGCAGCAGCTGGCGGATCACCGCGTCCTGCTCCGCGCCGGAGATCAACCGTAGCTCCTCGTCCATCTGCTGTCGCACCAGCGCGAACGCGAGCGAGTGCACGGAGCGCACCACCGGTTCGTCGGAGACAAACCCGGAAGCGGCCAGCGTGTCCGCCAGCTCCGCGCGCAGCCTCGCGCCGGTCTCCTTCGAATCGGTAAGCACCAGTACCCCGCCCGGACCGTGTTCCGCTTCGCTGCCTGCGTGCCTGCGCATCGCGGCCGCGGCGGTGTCCAGCAGGAAGCTCGACACCCCGGAACCCGGCTCACCGGTGACCTTGTACAGGCCTTGCTGGGGCAGCTCAACCGGCCATTCGCGCCGCGTGTCCGGTCGTGTGCGTGGCACGAGGTAGGCCTTCGGCTCGAGTGCGGCCGGGGGCACGGGAGAGGGTCTGGTGGAAGTCATGCCGTTGATTGTGTCACTCACTCCGACACGAGCGCCCGACCAACCCCCTCAGCTATCGAACGTATGTCCGAACCTGCAGCTCTCGCGCAGGCCAGGCGGTACTCCAGCGCGCGCCGCGCCAGCCCCCGCAGCCCCGGCACGTGCGCCCACCGGTCCAGCACGGCAGCATCGCAGGCCTTCGCCAACAGCCCGTCCACAATCACCAGCGCCGCGGTAAAGCCGCGGGGGCGTTTGCCTGAAGACGGCACAAGGTCCGTCAACGTCGGCACCATATCCCCGGAAAAGAGCAGGCAGGACGCAAAATCCATGTGCGCCACAACGTCGTCTGGCTGCGGCGTGTAGTCGCGCCACACCGCGCGCTCTGCCGTAGCGAACGCGTCGCCGCGGTCCGCCGCCGGCGCCTCGACCCCGGCCATCGCCTCGTCGTAGCTCAGGGCGGCGGACACGGCCTCGTCGATACGCGCGCGCACCTGGCCCTCAACAAACTCGCTGGCCTTGAAGCCACCGACGACCAAGCGGCCGTCAGTGGCGCGCACCGGGCGCGACACCGCGATGCCCGCCCCGAACTCGCCGGCATGATCGCGGGCCTTGCCGGACCAGGCCGCAGTGTCGCTGGCCTCGGAGACCACCACCCGGCCGAAGCGCACGCCGTTGTCCCACTCCGGGCCTAAAGGGATGCCCGCGCGGCCGTCGAGCTGGAACGCCGACAACACATGTCCGGGGATCTGCTGTGCCGTTTGCTCTGCCACTTACAGCCTCCTACAGCGCCGCGGGGCGCGGGTAGGGCCACGGGTTCGGCCGGCAGGTGTCCGGATTGTCCGGGTAATTGTCCTCCGGGCTCATCTCCCGCAGCTGCGCATTGTTCAGGCTTAAGGTCTGCTGCATCATGATCGGCGCCAGCGCGTTCGGCTCCGGGCACGGCACGTGCTCCGCAAAGCCCACGGCGTGGCCCACCTCGTGGTTGATCAGGTACTGGCGGTAGCTGCCCAGATCACCCTGGAACGGCACGGCGCCTCGCACCCAGCGCGACTCGTTGAGCAGCACCGTGTCCTCACCCGTGATGCGGGTGCGGCAGCTGGTCTCGGTGCCGATCTGCACGCCGCACAGCTCCGCCGTGGTGTCCAAAGAGGTCAGACGGATTTTCAGCGACGGGTCGTCGTTGACGCTGACGTGCTCGAAGCGGAAGCGCGGGTCGTTGATCCAACCGCGCGGATCGCTCAACGTCGCGTCAACCATGTGCGCAAACGCCTCATCCCCGCCGTAGCCCGAGGTGTCGATGCCATGCTCGACCTCCACGGCGAAGCGCACCACCAACTCGGTACCTTCGCCTGCGGTCATGCCTGGAGCACCCACTTCGTAGAAGGTGCCGGCTCCGGTGGTGGTGTACGGCCCGCCCGGCGGCAAGTTGTGCGGATCAAACTCGCCTTCGGCGATCTTCGCCGGCTCCAACGGCTCCACACCGCCGTCCGGGTCTTCCTCGCGCTGCGCGGGCGAAGACGCTGCGGATTCCTCCTCCTCAGCAGAGGAAGCGGTGGAACCAACGGCCAGGTCCTCCGGGTTTTGGAACATGTTGATCAGCACAAAGACCGTGATCACGGCCAGCACGGGGATGGCGTAGGCACGCCAGCCGTACTCCTGCGCAAACGCGGCGAGCTTGCCATCACCAGCCTCGGCGTGCTTCGAGGAGGTTTTGGGCCCCCATGAGGCACCGTGAAGCTTGGCGCTTTTGCGCGTGCGCTTTTCGTCACTGCGACGGCGCGGGCGCGCGGGCTCCGAATCTTCGGATTCGAGATCCCAGCTATCGAACCAGTCGCCGAAATCATCGTCGCCGGTTTCACGGGCGCCGAATTCGCCATCGCCAGGGCGGCGGTGCGCCCCGTGGCCGCCCCCGGTGGAGCCGCCGCGGGCGTCCCGCTCATGTGCGCCGTGCCGTTGTGCCATAAATGCGTAATTTAGCGCATGAACCCGACGGATCGGGCTGCGGCAGTACCCTGCTCCACGTACACAATGCGGTCGGTGCGGATGAGGTACACGCGGCCCTTGTCGTCCTCCACCTTCAAAGTGGCCTGGCCACCGTCAATAGCCTGCTCAACGGTGGCGATGATGTCGTCCTGGCCCTCCGGCAGCTTGATCGTCAGTTCGCGGGGGCTGTCTGCAAGACCGATCTTGATATCCATGGCGCCATTGTAACGGCCTGTAGTTAAGATAAACGCGTGCCCTATTCAGCTGAGAGTGAACACAACCGCGCCTCAACTGGCGCCCCGGCTGGCGAGAAATCGCTGCCGCCGACGTTTGTTCAGCTGGGCGTCGCCGCTGAAATCACCGATGCGCTGGCGCAGCGCGGCATAGTGCGCCCCTTTTCCATTCAGGAGCTCACGCTGCCCCGCGCGCTGGCGGGCCGGGACATCATCGGGCAAGCCCGCACCGGCATGGGCAAGACGTTCGGTTTCGGTGTCCCGCTCTTAGACCGCGTGTTTGACGACGCCGACATCGACGAGCTCGACGGCACCCCGCGCGCGCTGGTGATTGTGCCCACCCGCGAGCTCGCCGTGCAGGTCGGCGACGACCTCGCCTACGCCGCCTCCGAGACGCCGGTGCGCGTGACCACGATTTACGGCGGCCGCCCGTACGAGGACCAGATTGCGGCGCTGGAAGCGGGCGTGGACGTGGTCGTCGGCACGCCCGGGCGCCTGATTGACCTGCACGAGCGCGGCGACCTCACACTATCCACCGTGGCGATTCTGGTGCTCGACGAGGCGGACGAGATGCTGGACATGGGCTTCTTGCCCGACATTGAGAAACTTTGGGCGGCGGTGCGCGATGACGCGCAGACGATGCTGTTTTCCGCCACCATGCCGGGTCCGATTCTTTCGCTTGCGCGCGCGAAGATGAACACGCCGGTGCACATCCGCGCCGAGTCCGCCGACGCCCCGCGCACCCACGACACCACCCGCCAGGTGGCGCTGAAGTCCCACCGCATGGACAAGCCCGAAGTGGTCGCGCGCATCCTCCAGGCCCGCGGCCGCGGGCGCACCATCATCTTCGCCCGCACGAAGCGCTCCGCCGCGGAGCTTGCGGAAGACCTCGCGCAGCGCGGCTTTACCGTCGCCGCGGTCCACGGCGATCTTGGCCAGCGTGCGCGCGAAGCGGCGCTCGATGCTTTTCGACGCAGCTCGGCCGACATCCTCGTCGCCACCGACGTCGCCGCCCGCGGCATCGACGTCGAAGACGTCACCCACGTGATCAACTTCCAAACTCCGGATGACCCGATGACGTACGTGCACCGCATCGGCCGCACCGGCCGCGCCGGCAAGAACGGCACCGCTGTCACGCTGGTGGGCTACGACGAGGTGCGCAAGTGGGAAGCGATTAACGACGAGCTGTCGGAGTGGTTCTCCACCTCGCCGGAGCTGCACGAGACCTTGGATATCCCGGACTCAGCTACAGCACGAGTGGGACGCCCGCGTAAAGTGCTCGGGGCACGCCCAGCACGAGCCTCAGGAAGGAAACGGCGATGAATTCTCCCCTGCGTCGCACCCGCGGCGACCTGATCGCTACCGGAGTGATCGCAGGTGTCTCAGCGCTGCTGCTGGGCACCGCCTTTTTCACCGCCCCCGCGCGCGACGCGCACCTGGATTCTGCCCAGGAAGAACACCAGGACTACGGGCAACTCGCCGTGGTGCCGAAGTCTTTCAGCGAAGGCTTTTCCCTGCCGGACACGTCCGGCCGCGACCAGCCGCTGGTGGCCAGCGGCATGGTGATCACGTACAACGACCACACGCTCACCGCCACTACCCCGGAGGGTGAGACGGCGTGGACGTACGAGCGTCCCAACGAGCTGTGCCTGGTGGACCAGGCCTGGGGCAAGGTTGTGGCCACCTACCGCGACAACGCGGGCTGCGGCGACGTGGTTGCCATCGACGCGAAGACCGGCAAGTACGCCGGCACCCGCTCGGCTAGCGCGCCGGACAACGTGGTGCGCTTGGCGTCGAACGACCGGGTGGGCTACGCCAGCTCCCAGCGCGCCGAGGTGTGGCGCTCCGACCTGGTGCGCACCGTGGAATACGGCTATGTGGAGGCGAAGCAGGAGCCGGACATGCAGCCCAACGAGTGCACCATCACCTCTGCGCTGACCCGCACGGAGCTGGTCGCTGTCACGGAGATCTGCGACGACGGCGCGTACTTGCGCCTGCAGGAGGCCACGCCGGAGGATTCGCGCAAGCCGGAGGTTGTGGCCAACATCGAGATCAGCCCGGACGCGTATTTGGTGTCCATCTCCCAGGACGCGGCCGCGGTCTATGACCCAACCACCTCCGAGGTGCGCGGTTACGACAAGGAGGGCACCAACATCAGCTCCTCGTCAGTGCCGCAGATGGACAGCCCGGAAGTCGGCCCAGACGGCATTATCAAGAATCTTCCCGTGGCCGACCTGCCGCACCACATGACCTACTGGGAGAACAACTCCCTGCTGCTGATGGAGCCCGCAGCGCTCGCCGTCACGGGCGTGTTCCAGGGCGCGCTGGGCACTGGTTTCTCCGCCGGCGAGAAGCTGCTGTACGCCTCCGACAGCGGCATCGCTGTGGTGGATTGGGACAAAAACGCCGTGGACAAGATCATCCCGGTCGACCGCGGCGGCTACTCCGGCCCGGTGCACATCTCTTCCGCCGGCGCCACCGTGGTGGAAAAGCGCGGAGACGAAGTTGTTGTGATGAAGGCCAACACCTAAACAAACGGCCTTACCCCCTCCCCCTAGCGCGGCGCTCTACTGGGTGCGCCGCGCTTTGCGTTGCGCGTAGCGCGCCTCGTTGTACTCGCGTGTGGCCGGGTGGAAGATGCCGATGAGCGCGAGCACCGCGGACGCCAGCGTCGCCGCGCCCAGCAGCGGCACGCCGCCGCGGAACATGTACACGGCCACGCCCGCCAGTATCGCTTCCACCAGCACGATCGCGCCGGTGGCGCGGGGGTTGCCTTTCAGCGTGCTCACCGCGGCGTAGGCGATGTAGCCGAAGATGATCGCAAGGAACGTCGCGGTGCCGATGTTGACGTAGTTCGCGGCCGGGGAGTCCGATTCCAGCGTCGATGTGTGCTCGGTGAACTGGGAGACGATCAAAGAGGCCGCGTAGATGAACATCGCGGCGCACTGCAGAAGCACCACCACTGCGCTGAAACGCATCACTGCGGGCACGGTTCCATGCGCAACTTCGGACCTATTCGGGGCGGGGTTGTTGTTGGTTTCCACATCGAAGCAGTCTAGGCCCCACCGGCTTGCGCTCCCATTTGCGTTGCGCGATTTGACGGTAGCCTATCTCGAAGGGTGCTAGCCTTTCTGCAGGTCACATTGCTTGTCGACGCCCTCCGGACGCACCCCGCACCCAACCCCGGCCGACGAAAGCAGTGTTAGATTCTATGATTCCCGTCACAATTTGGCACGCACCCCTAGCGCGGTGTAGGTGAACATGCCATTATTTCCGGGTAGCAAAAACAACGGGCTGGTTACACAGCCCTTAACCCTAAGCCACCACAGGGTTAACGCCCGGTAAACCGGAAGACGGGTCCCGCATCCAACGGGACACTCCGCCCGGCACCAGGAATCAAACTTCGTTTGCAACGCATCCGCCAAATGCGGGTGTTTGTGGTGCGCACGTAATTGCACATGGATTCAACCCACACCATTTAAAGGAGAGTCACCATCATGGATTGGCGCCACGAAGCTATTTGCCGCGACGAGGACCCGGAACTGTTCTTCCCCGTCGGTAACTCCGGCCCGGCACTGAGCCAGATCGCGCAGGCCAAGCTGGTCTGCCACCGCTGCCCCGTCACCTCCCAGTGCCTGAAGTGGGCACTGGAGACCGGCCAGGACGCCGGCGTCTGGGGCGGTCTGTCCGAGGAGGAGCGCCGCGCGCTCAAGCGCCGCAACAAGGCCCGCGCCCGCAACCGCGCACGCCTGTCGGCGTAAAACTCCGCCGGATTACCTTGCCAGCAGTGCAGGGCTATACAGTGAAACATCTGTAACCGGTACCCATATCCAAAGGAGGCCCCCATGAGCAAGCGTGGTCGCAAGCGCAAGGACCGTCGTAAGAAGAGCGCGAACCGCGGTAAGCGCCCCAACTCTTAAAGCGCGGTAAAACGAAGTAGCAAGCGGGCCCTTCCCATTTCGGGAAGGGCCCGCTTGTTGGTTTCTACCTACCGGCCAGCCTTACTCTTAGCGCATTGCGAGGAATGCTGCGCCGATGCCCAGGGCTGCTAGGGCTGCGACGACACCGCCGATGATGGCCGCGACGTTGACCTGGCTGTCAGCCTGCTTGGGAGCCTCAGCCTTGGCGGGCTTGACCTCAACCTTGACCTTGGCCTCGGCTTTCGCTTCGACCTTCGGATCGTCCTTCACCGGCTGCTCCGCCTTGGCGGGGACGACACCCGGCTGAGCCTCGGCCTCGGCAGCCGGCTCGTCGGCGATTTCCTCGGCCGGGACCAGCTCGACCATCTCGTGCACGTCGGCAACCTCGACAGGCTCCGGCTTCTCAACCTCGACGACCTCCTCCGGCTGCTCGATCTCCTCGACCTCAGCCTTGTCGGCGATGTCAACGCGGGCGCCGATGGACTCGGCGTAGGCGCCGATACGCGGGTTGTCGAGTACCAGGGAGTCCCAGTCGGCGGGGACGAGGACCTTGCCTGCCGGGGTGTCGGCGAAGTAGCCCTGCTCGGAGTAGTTGAAGTAGTCAAACTGGTGGTCGTAGTTCATCACCGACTGGTAGCCGGCCTGCATCGGGGAACCTTCCACGATGTCGCGGACGAACTCTTGTGCGCCCCAGTGGCGCAGACCCAGGGTGTGGCCGAACTCGTGGAGGATGGTGTTGCGCATCTGCTCAGCGTTTGCCATGCCGCCTGGGTTGGCAACGTAGAAGGAGTTATCGCCCACCAGCGACAGGCCCGTGGCGTTGGAGCCGGCGCGCATCCTATCGCCCAGCACGCCGGGGCGGAAGATGTTGGCGCGGTCCCCCAGCTCGTTAATGGTGTTAATGAGTTGGAACGCCTCAAACTCGCTCGGGTCGAAGTAGAAATCGCGGTACTCCAGCGTCTCGCCGCCGTGGGCGTCGGAGTAGTTGGGGATGTTGGTGTAGTGCTCGCCGGCGTCGATGCGCAGGCTAATGCCGTGGTCGGCAAACAGGTCCACCAGGTCGTCTAGGCCCTGCGTCGACGGGGCGTAGGAGGTGCGGTTGGCGTTGGCGCACTCGCGGGCAGCAGACGTGTCGCAGCCGAGGGTGTCGTATTCGGAGGCCATCCAGTTCAGCTGGAGGAAGACATCCGGGCGGTTGGGGTCTGCTCCCCAGTCCGGCAGGGGGATCTCGGTGCCGTCGGCGAGGACGACGCCTTGTTCTTCCCAGATGTCGGGCAGGCCGTCGCCGTCGGAGTCAACGAGGGTGGCGGTGTTGGTCAGCACCGGTGCGAGCTCGATCTCTTGGGCGGCGTGTGCGACGTCGGCGCCGGAGATGGCGATGGCTGCGGCAACCGCTGCGGCGATGGTGTTTCGGAATGCTGCTCGCATCTCGGTGACTCCTTGGTGTGTTTTTCTCTTTGTGACATCTATGAGTTTATGCACCGAATATGCGCAGGTAAAACGCTTCCGCCCAGGCTGAAGAAACGGTTAAATCGTTGAACATTCTCTCCGGATTGTTCAACGTTTCCACCCGTTCCTAGCTGCGAATTGTTCATCAATCTGCCCGCGTGATCCGCCGTTTCGTCAGCATTGTTCAACGATCAAACTGCAATCGCGCGCGGATGGTTGAACAATCCGTCAGCACTGCATTTTATGCACCTTAAGGTGTTTTTCGGTATAAATTTCACCAATCTCGCATCTACCTGCATGTTCCGGTTGACCATACAATTCACACACTCTCAGATTCGGTGGTTTTCCCCTCAGAAACCCCCGAACCCCCCTGGATTGTTCAAAGATCCACAGATTGTTCAGCAATCCGGAAACCCCCACTACCCCCGCTTTTTACCCCCGATGCGGCGGCAAGGGGCCGTCGCAAAGCAAAAAGCCCGCCACCTACAGGCTGCGGGCGGGAAACAGAGGCCTTATCTATAGCGAACTTCGGTGTAGCTCACCGTGGTGATGGAGGCGATGATGCGCTGGCGCAACGGCTCCGGGGCCTTCGCGGGGCCGCAGCACTCGCGCACCATGGCGCGCACGTCGCGCTCAGACTGGGCGACGGCCAGGCACTCCGGGCAGGACGCCAGGTCGTTCTTGATTTCCTCGCGGCGCTCAGGCGCAGTGTCGGCATCGAACAGCTCGCACAACAAACGGTGGGTGGCGTCGCAGCCGTGAGCGTCGGTGTGGGTGTGTCCGGTGGACATTACTTCTCCTTCGCGTCCTGTTTGCCGGCGGCATCCGCCATGTCAGCGTGGTCGAGGCCGATGCCGCGTTCCTTCGCCACGTCCTTCAACATCCCGCGGAGCTGTTTTCTTCCCCGGTGCAGCCGGCTCATCACGGTGCCGATGGGAATGTCCATCACATCCGCGATCTCCTTGTAGGCCATCCCCTCCACATCCGCGTAGTAGACCACCATGCGGTAGTCCTCGTTCAACGCGTTGAGCGCCTCCGAGATCCGCGAGTTCGGCATGGCTTTCAGCGCCTCCACCTCCGCGGACTCCAGGCCGGTGGAGTCGTGCGAGCTGGAGGTGTAGAGCTGGTTGTCCGTCACCTCGTCCGCGGAGGTTTCCAGCGGGCGGCGCTGCTTCTTGCGGTAGGAGTTGATGTACGTGTTCGTCATAATCCGGTACAGCCACGCCTTGAGGTTGGTGCCGGGGGTGAAGCTGCCGAAGCTTTTGTAGGCCTTTAAATAGGTCTCCTGCACCAGGTCCTCGGCGTCCTGCGGGTTGCGCGTCATGCGCAGCGCGCCGCCGTACAGCTGGTCCAAAAGCGGCATCGCTTCCTCGTTGAAGCGCGCCTTCAGGTCATCGCTCACGCCTGCGTCTGGCTCGGTTTCGGGCATGTGAGCCATTGTAGGGCCACCTTCTGCGCGCGCTACCCTGTGGCCATGGCCGAGAAAACCCGCGCATTGACGGCACTGAAAGGCACCGACCACGAGGTGCTCACCTACTCCCCCAGCCAAGACCACTTCGGCGAGCATTCTGCGGCCGAGCTCGGTTTGGATCCGGCCGCGGTGTTAAAGACGTTGGTCGTCGCCCACGAGCGCGATCTTGCCATCTGCTGCGTGCCGGTGGCCGGGCACCTTTCCTTAAAGGCCGCGGCGAAGGCGCTCGGCTGGAAGCGCGCGGAGATGGCGGATCCGTCCAAAGCGCAGCGCGCCACCGGGTACGTCGTCGGCGGCATCTCTCCGCTTGGCACGATGCACAAGCTTGCAACGCTTATCGACGCCTCCGTGGCCGACCTGCCCGCCGTCACCGTCTCCGCCGGCCAGCGCGGCCTGTCCGCCCGCCTCGCACCGCGCGACTTGGCGGAGCTGACCAGGGCGGAGTTCGCGCCAATCAGTGCTCCGTAGCTTCGGCGCCCGCGGCCTTAGCGGGCGTCGCCCATCAGCTCGGCGTAGTCGTTTCTGGTGTTGCCCACTTCCTGGGCCGCCTCGTTCCACACCAGGGTCTCCGCCACGCGCGAAGGATGCACCAGCTCCAGCGCCTCGTCCGGGGTGCCGTCGACCCAGGTGCGGATCTCGTCTTCGCGCAAAAACAGCGGCAGGCGGTGGTGCAGCCACGCCATGTTCTCCGTGGCCTCGGTGGTGACCATGGTGGTGGAGAGGCGGTCCAGCCCCGTCTCCCACAGCGCGGCGGCGTAGAGCATGCCGTCTTTCGGGCGCACGAAGTACGGCTGCTTGCCGCTTTCCGTCTGCTTCCACTCGTAGTAGCCGTCCAGCACCATCAGCCCGCGCCGCGCCTTGAACGCGCTGCGGAAGGACGGCTTCTCGGCCACCGTCTCGCCCCGGGCGTTGAACAGCGGCGGGCCGGTCTCGTCCTTCTTCCAGGTGGGCAGCAGGCCCCACCGCGCGGCGTCGATACGCGCGGCACTTTCCGCAACCCTGATCAGCGGCACCTGCTGGGTGGGCGCGATGTTGTAGCGCGGCGGCGAGGTGCCGTCTGGGGCCTCAACTTCCGCGATGCCGGGCAAGCCCGCCACCTCTTGGACTAGGTCGTCGCCTGACGTGAAAAGAACGAATCGTCCGCACATGCCCTCCATTATCATGACTTCCATGACCGAAATGTGGCCTGCGCCGTTTCACCCCAGCCCGATCACCCACACGCAACAGGTGCCCGGGTCCAAATCCATGACCAACCGCGCCTATATTTTGTCGGCGCTCGCGGCCGGCCCGTCCACCATTGTCGGGGCGCTGCGCTCTCGCGACACGGACCTGATGGAAGATGCGCTGCGCGCCATGGGCACCGCCATCGAGCGCGACGGCAAGTCCATTCGCGTGTCCCCGGGCAAGCTGCGTTCCGCCGAGGTCGACTGCGGGCTGGCGGGCACCGTGATGCGGTTCGTGCCGCCCGTCGCGGCGTTCGCGGATGGGCCCGTGCTTTTCGACGGCGACGCCCACGCCCGCAAACGCCCCATGTCCACCATCCTGGACGCGTTGCGCACCCTGGGGGTCTCCGTGGCGGGCGACGCGCTGCCCTTTACCGTCCACGGCACAGGCCGCGCCGAGGGCGGTCCGGTGGAGATCGACGCGTCCGGCTCCTCCCAGTTCGTCTCGGGCCTGCTACTTGCCGCGCCCCGGTTCGAGCGCGGCGTGCAGATCCGCCACACCGGCGGCACCCTGCCGTCGATGCCCCACATCGAGATGACGGTGGCCATGCTGGAACACGCAGGCGTTGAGGTGCAGGCCACCGCCAACTCCTGGTCCGTGGAGCCGCAGGAAATCCGCGGCACGCACTGGGAGATCGAGCCGGACCTGTCTAACGCCGCGCCGTTTTTGGCCGCCGCGGCGGTCACGGGCGGCGAGGTGCGCGTGCCGAATTGGCCGGTGACCACCACCCAGCCGGGCGCGACCATGCAGTCCATCCTGGAGCGCATGGGCTGCGAGGTGGAGCTGGAGGCCGCCGGCGCCGGCCACACGCTGCGCGTGCGCGGCCCGAAGGCCGGCAACCTGCGCGGCATCCGCATCGACATGAGCGACATCGGCGAGCTCGCCCCCACCGTCGCCGCCATCGCCGCCTGCGCCACCACGCCGAGCGAGCTGACCGGCATCGCCCACCTGCGCGGCCACGAAACCGACCGCCTGGCCGCGCTCTCACGAGAAATCAACGGACTGGGCGGCAACTGCGAGGAGCTCGGCGACGGGCTGCGCATCACCCCGGCCCGGATGCGCGGCGGGGCTTGGCACACCTACGACGACCACCGCATGGCCACCGCCGGCGCGATCATCGGCCTGGTGGTGGACGGTGTCGAGGTGGAAAACATCGAGACCACCGCCAAGACGCTGCCCGGGTTCGCCGACATGTGGGCGGAGGTGGTGGCGCAGTAATGGGCCGCAGCTTCGCCGATTACGACGAGTCCGATGTGCGCGTGCGCCCCGGCAAGGGCTCGCGCCCGCGCTCGAAGAACCGCCCCACGCACGACGACGCCGAGTTCGGCCTCGTCGTGGCCAAGGACCGCGGCCGCTGGGGTGTGGTGCTCGATGATGCCGGCACCCGCCTGCAGTGCACCCGCGCCCGCGAGCTCAAGCGCACCTCCATCGAGGTGGGCGACCGCGTCGGCGTGGTCGGCGACACCTCGGGCGCGAAAGACACCCTCGCCCGCATCGTCAAACGCGAGGAGCGCACCTCGGTGCTGCGCCGCACCGCGGACGACACGGACCCGTATGAGCGCATCATCGTCGCCAACGCGCAGCTGTTGCTCATCGTGGTCGCGGCCGCGGATCCGCCGCCGCGCACCGGCTTTGTTGAGCGCGCCCTGATCGCCGCCTTCGTCGGCGGCGTGACCCCGGTGGTGTGCGTGACCAAGACCGACCTGGCGGACCCCTCCGACTTCGAGCGCGAGCTCGAGGCCATGGGAGTGGAGGTGCTGCGCACCGGCGTCGAGGACGGCGTGGAGCAGCTGCTAAAGCTTATCGACGGCCACGTCTCCGCCCTCATCGGCCACTCCGGTGTAGGCAAGTCCACGCTGGTCAACCGCATCGTGCCGGACGCGGACCGCGAAACCGGCGAGGTCTCCGGCGTGGGCAAGGGCCGGCACACCTCCACCCAGTCCGTGGCCCTCGAGGTGCCCGGCGGTGGCTGGATCATCGACACCCCCGGCATCCGCTCCTTCGGGCTGGCGCACGTCTCCCCCGAAGAAATCGTGGACGTCTTCCCGGACTTGGAAGAGGCGGCGCAGCGCTGCCCCCGCGGCTGCACGCACTTGGGTCCCCCGGCGGATCCGGAGTGCGCCTGGGACGAGCTGGCCCCGGACTCCCCCGTCGGCCGCCGGGCCGCCGCGGTGCGGGGCCTATTGGCAGCCCTGCACTCCAACAACGACTGGGAGCTAAAGCAACTCGACGAGGACCGGTAGCTCGCTCGGGTCGTAGAACGCCATGTAGTTGTCCTGAGCGTCGCCCACGGCAAGCTCGGCGTCCTCGTCGCCCAGGTCGGCGGCGTCGATGACCTCGATGGCCTTCGCGGTGGCCTCCTCGGCCTCCGCGATGTCCACGTGGATCGCCGCGATGTCCTCGAGGTTCACTGGCGCGGACAGCTTCACCACGGACTCGCCCATCTCCGGATCCGGCGTGGCCTGGGCATCCGGCACATCCGCGGAGACGACCACGCGGCGGTGCGGGTGGCGCTCCTCGTCGCCAATGGCCAACAGGCGGATGGATGCCATCGCCGCGTCGTCGAACGCCACCGCCTCGATCTCCTCCTGGTCGCCGGAGGTGAAAAACTCGTGCAGCGCCTCGGTGGCCGCGAACGCCCAGCCGTTTCGGGCGTGGATCAGCCGGTTGTCCTCCAGCGCCGCGAGCATGCCGAAGGTGGCGGGGATGTAGACGCGCACTAGAACTCGCCCTCGACGTCGAACAGGGACTGGATCTCCACCGCGGTGCGGTCGATGGCGGTGTGCAGGATGCCGATCATGTTGTACTCGACTGCGGCGCGGACGTTCATGATGTCGTCGTCAATCATCACGCAGTCGTTGAGGTCCACGCCGATCGCGTCTGCGGCGGCCTGGAACGCGGCGCGCTCCGGCTTTTCCGCGCCGATCTCGCCGGAGAGCACCACGGCATCAACCAGCCCGCCGAACTCCCACTCGCGGATCTTCTCCGCCGTTTCGCCTTCACCCTCCTCGTTGGAGAGGATGCCCACGGCGATGTCCTTCGCTTTCACCGCCTCAATGAGGGCTTTCCAGCGCTGCTCGTCCTCTGCACCGGTGTCCAACACTCCTGCGTAGTCGATGATCAAGCCCTGCACGGGATCCCTCTTTCGTTGGTTGCGTCGCGGATGCCTACTATAGTGAGCACACCCTTTACACGGGCGGCTGCGAACGTGGACAATGATACCTACCCCGCGCAGCGCCCGTCCCCCTCCACCACGCATTCCCGCTCAGTTGAGGGAGGACACCCGCCATGTACTACACCGCCCCAGGGCACCGGCACGTGCAAGTGCTCGTGCCGCAGCTGAACCGGAGCCCAGCCGTGCTCGGCCGGCTCATCCAAGCGCGCAACTCCGAGTCCGCGGCTCCGCCGCCGAACACTGCCGCCGAGGTCGAACCGGTCGTGGCGGAAGCGCTCAACGCCGCGCTGAGCAAACACCGCGCCACGTCCATGATGGCGTGGCGCTTCGCGCCGGCGGTGCGCGCCCACATCCGCGCCCGGCAGCACGCGGCGGCGCTAACAAACGCACCAACAAGCACCGCCCCCGCGGCGGACAGGCTCCAGGTGGTTACCTGCCACGCCCGCGAGGGCGGTGAATTCTTCGGCACCGTCGAAACTCAAGACGGCACCAGGAGGGCCTACGCCGCGAAAATCTGCGACGGCAAGCTGGTCTCCTTCAAGGTGCTTTGAGGCGGCAGCTCGTCGACAAGCAATTTGCTAGACGACGGTCGAGCCGCCCGCCTCAGCCTGCTCAGCGTCCTGCGTCTCAAACTGCTTGCGCATGGTGAACAGCTGGCGCACGGTCTCCTCCTGGACGGCCTCGTTCATCGCGTTGAACATGTCGCCGCCCTCCTTCTGGTACTCCACCAGCGGGTCGCGCTGCGCCATCGCGCGCAGGCCGATGCCCTCCTTGAGGTAGTCCATCTCGTAGAGGTGCTCGCGCCACTTCGTGTCGATGATCGGCAGGATCACCATGCGCTCCAAGTTGCGCATCTGCTCCTCGCCGCCAATCGACGCCACGTTTTCCTCCAGCTTGTCGTACTGGGCGTTCGCGTCGTCGAGAAGCGCCTGGCGCAGCTGCTCCGAGGTGAGCTCGCCGGCGCGGCCGTACTCGTCGCCGTCGATGAGCTCCTGCGCGCTGACCGTCGGGCCGTACAGGGAATCCAGCGCGTTCCACAGGCCTTCGAGGTCCCAGTCCTCCACGTAGCCATCGGCGGTCGCGCCGTCGACGTACGCGCCGATGGTGGAATCGATCATGCGGCGCACCTGACCGGCAATGTCCTTCGAGGCCAGGATCTCCTGGCGCTCGCGGTAGACCACCTTGCGCTGCTCGTTGAGCACCTCGTCGTACTTCAGCACGTTCTTGCGCATCTCGAAGTTCTGGTTCTCCACCTGGGACTGCGCGCCCTTAATCGCGTTGGAGACCATCTTCGCCTCAATCGGCACATCGTCCGGCACGTTGAGGCGGTTCATCATGTTCTCCATGGACTGGCCCACAAAGCGCACCATGAGCTCGTCGCGCATGGACAGGTAGAAGCGGGACTCGCCCGGGTCGCCCTGGCGGCCGGAACGGCCGCGCAGCTGGTTGTCAATACGGCGCGACTCGTGGCGCTCGGTGCCGATGACGTACAGGCCGCCGGCCTCGCGCACCTCGTCGCCAAGCTGCTGCGAGCGCTCCTTGGCAGCCGGGAGCTGCTCGTCCCACGCCTCCTGGTAGCGCTCCGAATCCTCCAGCGGGTCCAGGCCCTGCGCCTGCAGCTTCGCGTCCAGGAGAATCTCCGGGTTGCCGCCGAGCACGATGTCGGTGCCGCGGCCAGCCATGTTGGTGGACACGGTCACCTTGCCCGGCAGGCCGGCCTCGGCGATGATGCGGCCCTCCTCCTCGTGGTACTTCGCGTTGAGCACGTTGTGCTGCACGCCCTTGCGGGTGAGCAGCTGCGACAGGTACTCGGAGCGCTCCACCGAGGTGGTGCCCACCAGCACCGGCTGGCCCTTGGCCGCGTGCTCCGCGATGTCCTCCGCCACGGCCGCGAACTTCGCTTCCTGGGTCTTGTAGATCAAGTCGTCGCGGTCCGTGCGCTGATTCGGGCGGTTCGGCGGGATCTGGACAACGTCCATCTTGTAAATCTGGTGCAGCTCCGCCGCCTCAGTCTCGGCGGTACCGGTCATGCCGGACAGCTTCTCGTAGAGGCGGAAGTAGTTCTGCAGGGTCACCGTGGCCAGGGTCTGGTTCTCGTTTTTGATCTCCACCTGCTCCTTGGCCTCAATGGCCTGGTGCATGCCCTCGTTGTAGCGGCGGCCCGCCAGCACGCGGCCGGTGAAGCCGTCCACGATCATCACCTCGCCCTGGCGGATGATGTAGTCCTTGTCGCGCTCGAACAGCTCCTTCGCCTTGATGGCGTTGTTGAGGTAGCTGACCAGCTGCGAGTGCTCCGGGGCGTACAGGTTGTCAATGCCAAGCTGGTCCTCGACGAACTCCACGCCCTCTTCGGAGATGCCCACGGTGCGCTTGCGCTGGTCCACCTCGTAGTGGATTCCTTCGCGCATACGCGGCGCGAGCTGCGCGAACACGGTGTAGAACTGGCTGGAGCCGTCCACCGGGCCGGAGATGATCAGCGGGGTACGCGCCTCGTCGATAAGGATGGAGTCCACCTCATCCACGATGGCGTAGTTGTGGCCGCGCTGGACAATGTCGTCGACGGAGCGCGTCATGTTGTCGCGCAGGTAGTCGAAGCCGAGCTCGTTGTTGGTGCCGTAGGTGATGTCCGCCGCGTACGCCTTCTTACGCTCAGCCGGACGCATCTCGGAAAGGATCACGCCCACCTCCAGGCCCAGGAAGTGGTGGACACGGCCCATCATCTCGGCGTCGCGCTTAGCCAGGTAGTCGTTGACGGTGACCACGTGCACGCCCTTGCCGGACAGGGCGTTGAGGTACGCCGGCAGCACCGACGTCAGGGTCTTGCCTTCACCGGTTTTCATCTCGGCGACGTTGCCGAAGTGCAGGGCGGCGCCGCCCATGATCTGCACCTTGAAGTGCTTCTGCCCCAGCACGCGCCAGGAGGCTTCGCGGGCGGTGGCGAACGCGTCGAGCAGAATGTCGTCCAGGCTCGCGCCGTCTGCGAGCTTGTCCTTGAACTCGGCGGTTTTGGCCTTGAGCTCCTCGTCGGTCAGCGCGGCGTACTCGTCGTCGAGCGCCATGACCTGATCGGCGATCTTGGCAAGGCGCTTTACGGTGCGCCCCTCACCGGCACGGAGCAGCTTTGACAGTCCAAACACGTGTGCAAAGTCCTTTACTGATGGGTTGACAGGGCCAAGGTGATACAACCGGCCATTGTACGCACGCCTCCCTGGGTATAGACAACCCCATAGGCACAATTGCCTATCGACGAACCCCGCCCCAGCCCAGAACCATAAACAGAACTGAGCCGGGGCGGGGTTTAGTAGCTTGAGCTGCGGTTACTCCGCGTCCCCTTCCGGGGCGAGCTCGATCAAGCCGTAGTCGAACGCGTGGCGGCGGTAGACCACTGCCGGGCGGTTGGTCTCCTCGTTGATGAAGAGGTAGAAATCGTGGCCCACCAGCTCCATCTCACTCAGCGCGTCGTCCACGCTGCGCGGCGCGTTGGGGTGCACCTTGGAGCGCACGATCTGGCCCGGGACGATGTCCTCGACCTGGTCGGCGTACGGATCCACGTCGTACTTGCCGGCCTCCTGGGCGGCGCGCTCCTGCTCCGCCTTGGCATCCGCCTCCATCTCCGCGGCGAGGACCCCGGCGCCCTTCGGCGCGCGGTGGCCGGACAGGGCGATGTTGCGGCGCGCCTTGACCTTGCGCAGGGAGCGCTCCAGCTTGTCCACGGCGACCTCGAGCGCGGCGTAGAAGTTCTCTTCCTTCGCCTCGGCGCGGGCCAGGTGGCCGGAGCCGGTGGCGGTGATCTGGATGCGCTCCGCCTCCGCCTCGCGGCGCGGGTTCTTCTCGTGCTGCAGCTCCACGTGGAACGACTTCAGCGTCGGGTCAAGCTTTTCAATCTTGGCCAGCTTGCCGTTCACTCGTTCCTGGAAATGCTCTGGGACCTCGACGTTTCGCCCGGTGATGGTGACCTGGGCGTCCGGGCTCAGCGTCTCTTGGATCGGGTTACGGTCTGCAGACGTCATCTGCGTCCTCCCTTGCGGTAGTAGGAACTGTGTCCACCACCACTATACAACTGGTTATGACCAATTCGGCCGGTTTTGACGAAAGCTCGCTACCCTGCCCGACACATCGCGGCGGAATCTGTCAGGCTGGCCCTTGAGGCCCAGGTCGGCGCAAACGGCTGCCGTAATCTGTCAGGAATCCGCCGGCCCCAGATTGATTCACCGGTTAGTGAATAGATTCCGCTTGGGAATTTTCCGCCCTGGGCAAAGTGAACAAATTCGCCCGCGGATCGGGATGTGTTCACTCGGACGGGGTGGAGCGAGTGAACACATTTCCCCGCCCCGACGCATCACGGCTGAATCTGTCAGGCTGGCCCTAAAACCCCAGGTGGACGCAAACGGCCGCCGTAATCTGTCAGGAATCCCCGGGAATCCCCCGCCAAGCCCCCGCCGGGACCCCGCCGCTACGCCGCGCACAGCGCCACGCACGCGGCGACGTCGGCCCCGCGCGAGAGCAAAAGAGTGGCACTGGCCTGCAGCGTCGCGCCGGTGGTGACTACGTCGTCGACAAGCACGACCCGGCCGGCGGGCACGCCGGAAATGCGCACGCGCCCCGAAAGGTTGGCCCGCCGCCCGGCTTCGTCCAGGCCGGACTGGTCCGCCGTCCGCGGGTCCAGCGTGAGCACCGGCGCCACCCGCCTGCCGGTGGCGCGGCAGACCTGTTCCACCGGGTCCCCGCCGCGCGCCCGTGCGGAGCGGGTGCGCGTGGGCGCCGGCACCAGCACCGCCCCGGCAGGGATCTCGCCGCGCGCCTCCAGGTACTCCAGCGCGGCCGCGAGCACCGCGCCGACATGGCGGCGCACAGCCAGGTGATTGCGCTCCTTCATGGCCAGGATCACCCCGCGGTGCGGGTCGGCGTACGGTCCGAGCGCGAACACCGGCGCGTGCGGGGTGGTGTTGGGAAATACCCGCTGCGGTGGCGTCGCCAGGCCTTCGCGGCACGCAGGGCACAGCAGCGGCCCCGGCGCGCGACAGCCCGCGCATTTCCGCGGCAACAGCAGCTCGCCGACTTGACCGAATATCTCCCCCATGCGGGAAAGGCTAGCGCGAAGTGATTGGCAGCGCGCGCACGCCTTCCAGTCCCGGCACCTCGCGCCAGATCGGGTTGTCCGCACCGGAGGCCGGCACCTGCAGCAGCGCGTTAGCGTCGGTGACGTATAGCGTGCTCGGCGACGCCGCCACCGCCACCACCGGCGCCGAAATGTTGCCGGCGGACATCGCGGTCATGGAGGAGCCGTCCTGCTCCACGCGCATCACCGGTGTAGTGGAGGTCGTGCCTACCAAGAGGGATCCGTCCGGGCGCCAGTCTGCGGAGATCACGCTGCCTGAGAGCTCATGGGCGTACTCGTAGACGTTGACGATGGAACGCTCGCCGGAGGGTTGCCGGCGCACGATGCCGGTGTAGAGGCGGCCGTCGATCACCATGACCACCCGGGTGCCGGTGCGCGACAGCCGCAGCACGGAAATGTTGCCGTCCACGCCGTCGGGCAGTTCCACCTTGACCTCGCCGGTGGTCAGGCTGCCGGTGGCGGCGGACTGCACCGTGCGCAGGATCCGCTTGCCGTCGGCCACCGTCCACACCGCCGCCGCGTCCGGTTCAAAGGCGGGGCGGGTGAACGTGCCCGCGCGCATGACCTCGGCCTCGGATCCGTCAAACTTGCCCACGCGGAAGATATCGTCCTCGGCATCGCCGGGTTTGCCGAAAATGGCGGCCCACTCCCCGTCCTTGGCGATGTCGGCGAAGATGACGTCGCTCGCGGCGCCGAGTGAGCCCTCCACCGGCTGCGTGGATCGCTCGTCCACGCGGACGACCTTGCCGCCCGCCAGGGCGTACAGCTTGGTTTCGCCGACGGTTTCCACCAGCGGGCTCGCGGCGATGAAGTCGTCGGTGTCGAGGCTGTCGGTGCCGTCGATAAGCGGTTGCCCGTCGGCCTTGAGCTCGTAGGGCCCGGTGACACCCGCGGTGGCGAGCGTCCACACCACCTGGGCCGCGAAGCGGGCGCGTTCGTCCTCGCTCACGCCGGCGAAGCCGGTGAAAGTGTAGGCGCCGTCCTGTTCTCCCGTGTAGGACACGCTCGAGGGCAGCGATCCGGTGAGCGCGGGCCGCAGCCGCTCCGAGGGGCCTTCCATGAGCAGCCCGATCAGGTCGCTCGCCAGCGTTTCGCGGCGCGAGTGCACCCAGCGGCGGTCGGTGACCAGCTCCCGGTCGTCCTGGTCGAAGAAGTACAGGTTGTACGGCTGGTACTGGTTGCGCAGCTCCGTGCGCTCGAACACGACGCCTTCCGGCAGCGAGGAGATGCGCCATTGCCCGTCCACCATCTCCATGTCGATGGTGGCCTCATAGTCTCCGCGTTCCGGCGAGTATGAACCGCCGGAGCGCACCACTCCGACGACTTCGCCGTGCACCGAGTAGCTGCGCTGCCCCACTGAGGATCCCGGCAGGGTGGTCATGCCGATGCTGTCCACCACGAGTTTCTGCCCGCTCGGGTCCCACGCGGCGGAAGCGCCCTCGGTGAGGTAGGCGCGCGCCGCCTCGTAGTCGCTGTCGGGGGTGGCAGAGGCATGGTAGAAGTCGCGCAGCAGAAGGTCCGATTCCTGGCCGTCCTTCGGCCCCGCGGCCTGCGTTTCCGTCTCCTCGGGCGCGAAGGAGCGGATCACATGCGGCGCCGAGTTCGTGGGCAGCGAGGCGCAGCCGGCGGCCAGGGTCGTCAGCGCCACCGTGAGGCAGGCGAGTGTTTTACGCATCGGTGTCCTCCTGGAGCCTTCGCTTATCGACGTCCAAAGGTGCCCCTCCATCAGCTCCCCCGTCGCCGCCGCCGGCTGCCGCGTCACCGGCGCCTTCGGTGTCTTCCGGGGCGTCGAGCGCTTCGGGGGCGATAGCGCGCGGCGCCTCGAGCGGAAGCGGCGATTCCGTGAAACCGGCCTCGATGTCGCGCGGCAGCACGAGGCGGAACTGCGAGCCCACCCCGTACTCGCCGATCGCATCTAGCACGCCGCCGTGCAGCTGCGCGTCCTCGCGGGCGATGGCCAGGCCCAGCCCGGTGCCGCCGGAGTGGCGCTTGCGGGACTTGTCGGCGCGCCAGAAGCGGTTGAACACCAGGTCCTCTTCGCCTGTCTTCAGGCCCACGCCGCCGTCGGTGACGGTGATCGCCACCGCCTCGTCGTTGGAACGCATGCGCACGGTGACCGGGTTGCCTTCCGAGTGGTCGATGGCGTTGGCGATGAGGTTGCGCACCACGCGCTCGATCCGGCGGGCATCGCCTTCCAGCGTCTGCGGCTCGTCCGGGATGTCGAAGATGACGTCCACGTCCAGCTCCTCGGCCAGGTGCTGGGTTTGCTGCCAGGCGGACTCCACCGGCTGGCGGGCGTCCACGTTCGCCGCGGAGAGCTCAGCCACGCCCGCGTCGTGGCGGGAGATCTCCAGCAGGTCGTTGAGCAGCGCTTCGAAGCGGTCTAACTCGCTGGTCATCAGCTCCGAGGCGCGCTTCGTCGCCGGTTCCAGCGAATCCTCGTTCGCCGCGATCAGATCCGCCGCCATGCGCACCGTGGTCAGCGGAGTGCGCAGCTCGTGGGAGACGTCGGAGGTGAACTGGCGCTGCAGCGAGCCGTACTCCTCCAGGTTGGCAATCTGCTTGCTCAAGGTGTCCGCCATGTCGTTGAAAGACATGGCCAGCACGGCCATCTCGTCCTCGCCGTCGACAGGCATGCGCTCGCGGAGGTGGCCTGATGCGAAGCGCTGCGCGGTGCGCGAGGCGGAGCGCACCGGCGCCACAATCTGCTGGGACGCCAGCCAGGAAATGCCCATCAGCAGCACCACGACGATCACCGCGGCGGACGCCAAGATGCCGCGCATGAGTGCGACCGTGGAGACTTCGCTTTCCATGTTCATCACCAGGTACAAGCGAAGGTTGGGGATGTCGGCGTTGGTCGGGGTGCCCACAATCAGCGCGTCGTAGGCCGAGCCGTCCGGGCGCTCCACGGTGGCGAACTGGTAGGCCACGTTGCCGTCTTCAACATAGTCGCCCAGGCGCTTCGGAATTTGGTAGGCCTCCGGCGACGACGTCACAGCACCGTTCGGCGCCTCCACCACCAGCACAGGCTCGTAGAAGCTGGCGGAGTCGCCGCTTTCCTGCGCGCGCTGCGTCAGCCCGGCGCGCGCCGAATTCAGGCGCGCCTGCAACGAGGCGGAGGAGCCAGAGTTGGCCAGCTGGTACTCCACGGTCGAACGCGCGCGTTCGATTTCCACAGTGGCGGTTTCGATCTTGGCTGCGGTGATGCGGTCGGTGACAACGGACGCCAGCGCGAAGCCAAGCACAGACATCACGACCGTGGACACGAGCAGCACCGTGCCCACGAAGCGGACCTGCAGCTTCGTGGACCAGGCGTGCCGCACCCGGTCGCCGACACGACGTATGGCGTCCAGGTGCTACACCTCCGACTTACCGGTCTTGTAGCCCACGCCGCGGACGGTGAGGATGATCTCCGGGTTTTCCGGGTCGTGCTCAATCTTGGAGCGCAGGCGCTGCACGTGCACGTTGACCAGGCGTGTGTCGGAGGCGTTGCGGTAGCCCCACACGGACTCCAACAGCTCCTCGCGCGAGTGCACCTGGTTCGGCTTGCGTGCCATCTCCACCAGCAGGTCGAACTCCAGCGGGGTCAGCTGGATCTCCTCGTCGCCGCGGGTGACGGTGTGCTGCGGCACGTCCACGGTCAGGTCGCCGACCTCGAAGACGTCCGCCGGAGTCTCGTCCGTGCGGCGCAGGCGCGCGCGGATACGGGCGACAAGCTCCTTCGGCTTGAAGGGTTTGGTTATGTAGTCGTCCGCGCCGGACTCCAGGCCCAGCACGACGTCCACCGTGTCCGTCTTGGCGGTGAGCATGACCACCGGCACCGCGGACTCCTTGCGGATCTCGCGGCAGATGTCGATGCCGTTCATCCCCGGCAGCATCAGATCCAGAAGGATCAAATCCGGGTCGAACGAGCGGAAGGCGGGCACCGCCTCGGCACCGTCCGTCACGGAGCTGGTCTGGAACCCCTCGGCCTCCAGCACGATTGTCAGCATCTCGTTGATCGCCGGGTCGTCGTCCACCACGAGGATCTTCGGTGCCATGCGTCCTCCTCTATCCTTTTCGCGCTGAGCTGGCCTTACTGCGCCAGCTCGCTCACTGCCTGCATGATAACCGCCGGTTCCGATGTGCGAAGCCACCGGCTCGCCCAGTTGCGCTCCGCAAGCTCGGCGTACGCCTGAAACGTCGCCACCTGCAGCGCCACGTCGCGCTCGTAGCGGTCCCGGGTGCGCGTCGCGTCCTGTTCCTCGCGCGCCTCCGCGCGCTCGCGCGCAACGTCCGGGGTGGTGTCCACCAGCACCTGCAAGTCGGGCTTGGGCAGCCCCAACTTTCCAAACTCCAGGTCGTGGACCCACTTCACGGCGGCCGGATCGCCCGTGCGCGCGCTCGTGTACGCCGCGTTGGAGGCGACATAACGATCCAGGACGATGACGCTGTGCGGGTCGCCAGCGAAGCCGTCGAGAAGCTGCTTCGCCCCATGCCTGTCCAGGGCGAACAGGGTGGCCATACCGAACGCCGAATCCGTCAGGTCGCCCATGCGCCCATGCAAGGCGTCGTGCGCCAGCTGCGCATGCACGGACGTTTCATAGCGCGGAAACGCCAGCGTCTCAGCGCCGAAGCGCTCCTTCACCGCAGTGACTAGCGTGTTCTTGCCCGCGCCGTCGATGCCTTCAACTGCAACAATCATTCAGCTACGCCAGCGCCTCGAGGAACTGCTCCAAGTCCTCCTCAGTGTCCGCCTCCTCGAGCACGGAAGCGGCAGACTCCACCAACTGCTCGTCCATCTCGTCCGGGCGCAGGCGGATAAACGGGTACGTCTCCGCAATCTCGCCGGCGGAAAACGGCGCGCCCGCCCAGATCGCCGCGATGGTGGCTGCGGCCTGGCCGTTGAGCAGCTCTTCCTCAGAAGAATCCTGCTTCGCGGCGAGGAGCACCGCGTCACGCACCGCTTCAAAAACATCCTCGAAATCAAGATCGACTAGCTCGTCCAGGAAGTCCGTGTTGGCATCGACCGTGAAAATCTGCTCGTCCCAAGTACTCACTGCGGCGCTCCTTCCGTAGATGGTGCGCGAGCGGGCGCCCGCACAACGTGTCGCACCCATTTGTATACGGCAAAACGACGCTCCGGGGCACTCAAACGCAAAACAACTCGCCGCGCAGGGGTTCCCCATTTCACGATGACGTGCTATAAACAGTGCTACGAAGCCAAACGTTACCAAGTTGTAACCAATGCGCGGGCCGGAAACGCCCGCGGGAGGAGTCACCGTGGAAGGGACAGCACGCCGGGTAGCCGTGTTCATCGGCGCAGGTGCACTGCTTGCTGCCGTCGTCGGTTTCACGGTGTGGGCGACCTCCGCACCCGGCCAGAACAACCGAGCCGGGTTTACCGCGGAAGCCGCGGGCACCACTGGCAACAGCGCCGCTTCCACCACCTCGAGCCCGACAACGGAGACGGTGACGGAGAACCTCACGCACACCCGCACCGTGCGCAGCTCCACCAACTCCCCCGACAACGGCCCCGCCGCGCACCACGGCGCGGATGCGGGCGCGGCGGGAGCGACAGGCTCCGGCGCAGGGCGCGCAGGCGCTTCCATGCCCACCGGCTACAACGCGGCGCACGACCCCTACCTGCCGCCGCACGCGGTAGTCGCTCCGGCGCAGGAGTCCACGCAGCCGTCGCGCGTGTACCGCCCGTCCAACATCGTGCCGTCTCCGGCCCGGCCCATGGCCGCCCCGCAGGGTGCCAACCCGGCGGCGGAGCCCACTCCGGCCTCCGCGGACAACCGCACCACCTCCCAGCAGACGCCGGGCAGCACCCCGCCGCGCGAGCCGGGCAACGGCGGCGCCGCGCAGACGAGCACCGCCGCCACCCCGGCACCGGGTGGATCCGAGGTGCAGCCGTCGGAGGCCACCGAGCCGACGCACACCCCGGCAGCGGAACCGTCGAAGCGCCCGGATCAGCCGCAGACCACGCAGCAGCCGGAGCAGTCTGAGCCAACCGCGCAGCCGGGCCACGGCTCTGGTCCGTCGCACGTGCCGGACGGAATCCAAGAGGGCACCCCGTCCGAGCCTGGATCCCCCGCCGCGCAGGAAGACCAGCGCCCGGAGATGCGGATGCAGGGCGCAGGAGCCGCAGCGCAATCGGTTCCCGGCACCGAAAGCGCGGCAGACGCCGCACCGCAGGGCAGCGCTCAGCCGAGCGAGGCGCCACAGACCCCGGATGCCGCCACGGGAGGCAATAAGGCGCCGGCACCCGTCGCGGGCAAGGAAGACGTCGCAGGCTACCCGCGCGAGAAAGAAGGCGTGACGGCCCGCGACGTGATTGACAAGATCACCGGCCGCTAGACCGTCGCCACAAACACCTGGGATTTGCCGGCTGCGGTGATTTCCGTCGCCGCCTCGCTCGCCGGGACCCAGGCGCCGTTGCCCTGCGTTAAGACGAACCCGTCGGCGCCACGCACCTCGCCGGCGGTGCACAGCACGATCGCGGGGCCGTCTTCGTCGACGGCCAACGTGTCGCCGTCGTCAAGCGCATGCATGCGCACCGCGAAACTGTCCACAGGAAGCTGGAACTCCACGCCGCCGTGCGACGGGGCCGTTTCCGCCCGCGGGTTTTCCAGGGTGCTGAAGTCCAGCACCTTCACCAGCTCCGGCACATCCACGTGCTTGGTGGTCAACCCGCCGCGCAGCACGTTATCGGAGTTCGCCATCACCTCCACGCCCAGACCGGACAGGTAGGCGTGCAGCTGGCCGGCGCGCAGAAACGCCGCCTCGCCGGGTGCAAGGGTGAGCACGTTGAGCAGCAGCGCCGCCAGTACGCCCACATCGCCCGGGTAGGTCTGGTTGAGCTCGAGGTAGACCTCCGCGGCCTCCACCATCCACTCGGGGGCGTTTCGCTTGTCGACGAGCTCCGCCGCAGCACGCTTCACCGATTCGATCAGCTCCACCCGCGGCTGGTGCGGCAGGGAAATCAACGTGGTGAACAGCGCGCGCAGATCCCCTTCGCCGTCCGTGGGCAGCAAGGTGGCGTAGCGGTCCAGCTCCGGACTGCTCAGCTCGGCGAAAAACGCGGCGGTGTCCGGCACCGGGCGGAACCCGGCCAACGCGCGGAACTCGGTCAGCGCCACGATGAGCTCCGGTTTGTGGTTCGGGTCCTTGTAGTTGCGGTTCGGGCTGTTCAGCTCGATGCCCTCGGCGTTTTCGCGCGCGAAGCCTTCCTTGGCCTGCTCCAGCGAGGGGTGGGCCTGAATGCTCAAGGGCGCGGCCGCGGCGAGCAGCTTGACCAGAAACGGCAGCTGGTCGCCGTGCGCGTCCTGCACGCGCTTGCCCAACGCGGCGGCCGGGTCGGCGGCGATGGCGTCGTCCAGGCCCTGCCCGTTCACCGTCGCCGGGGCCGCCGGGTGGGCGCCGAACCAGAGTTCCGCCTGGGGCTGCGGGCTCGGCGAAGGCTCGCCGCGCAGCTGAGCGATCAACGTGTGGGAGCCCCAGGGGTAGGGGCGCAGAGCTCCTTCAAGGTGCTCCATGGTTCTCCTTCTACTCCTCCGAGGCGGCGGCATCGGCGGCGTCGGCTGCAAGCGCCGTCGCCGCGTACGCCCTGGCAACCAGGCGCGCCGCGCGGGCCGCCGGATCATCCACTTCGGTCTCCACGGACTCGACTCGGCTGCCCGCCGAGACCACCGGGCTGGCGGTCCCGCACGACCAAACAACGGTTGTTAAACCTACCAGCTTCGCGGGGCCGTCGATGTAGGGGTCGTGGAACAAATCGTCCGCGCCAGCCGTGGAATTGCCCTCCTGAGCACGATCGACGGCGAAGGGAAGTTCCTCCGCGCCCACGGCGGAAGCAGGGATGCCGTGCGTGGACCACAGCGCGGCCACCAGCTGCGCCACCGCGCTTCCTGCCCGCCCGACGCCGGTGTGCAGCACACGGGCACCCTCGGCCTGCGCGCGCAGCTTTCGCGCGGCGTTGACCGCCACGTCGCGCCTTGGGGAGACAGACTCCAGCTCAGCGTCCACCTCCGAGGCCAAGAGCTCGAAGCGCTCCGCCACCACCTCGGCCGGCTGGCGCAGCGCGAGCAGCACCGCGCCGACCACGGCGCAGGTGCGAAGCGGGGAGGCACTAGCGGTGTCGGGCAAGGCGGGGATGACGGCGGCGGCCTGTGGTGCGTCGTCAAGCAATGGCCCCTGCTTCGGGCCCGCGAGGATGGTCTCGGCGCCGCGGTCGGCCGCGGTGGTCAGACCGCGCAGGTCCTCTTCGCGGCCGGCGTTGTCGCCCACAACCACCACGACATCGAGCGCGCCGACGTACGCCGGCAGCACGTCCGTGACCACAACTGGCACCTCGAGCGGGGCTGCAAACGCTGCCACCGCACGCGCCGCGGCCGCCGCGACTTGGTCGGTGGCCAGCACGACCACGCTGCGGGGTGCAAGCCCGCGCAGCCCCGCAAGCAGGTGCGCCGCCTGGCCCACGGCGCGGAGCTG
>ERZ1031176.6-NODE-6-length-76016-cov-46.375495_pt1 | contig 76016 bp, 77 predicted proteins | sample MGYA00518586_ERZ1031176 | MGnify/ENA primary metagenome ERZ1031176 (study PRJEB33718, sample SAMN03159775) | human skin metagenome | collected 2014-05-20 | study: EMG produced TPA metagenomics assembly of the PRJNA266117 data set (Human skin bacterial metagenome and... | reverse complement strand
CGGTCCGTCCAGCATGTCGCGACTCATGCGTCAAGCATGACGCGACTCATGACAATTGTGGAGCTAAGGGGAATCGAACCCCTGACCTTCGCATTGCGAACGCGACGCTCTACCAACTGAGCTATAGCCCCTTGGGCACGCTCGTTACGTTACTCCTCCCCCACGCGCCGATTAAATCGCCAGCGCAGTGGAGGTTTTCACGGTTTTAGGAGGCGCGGGTGCCGTAGCCGCCGAGGTCCTCGTAGTCGTCGTAGCCGGGGTCGTTTTCCGGCGCGTAGCGGGCGGACGGCAGGGTGTCGAAGTCGGGGCTGTCGTCGTCCAGGTCCAGCACGACGGAGCCTGCGCGCAGGCGTGCGTCACGCGGGTGCTCGATGTGGTTGCTCATGGCCACTCCCATGCGGGCGCGGCGCAGCTGGCGCAGGCGGCGGGCGTGCAGGGCGCGCTCCTGCAGCACCACGCGACGCAACGCGATCATGAACCATGCGGTAAGACCCACCGACACGGCGGGCAGCACCCAGGTCCAGCCGCCCGCGACAAACGCCACGACGAAGGTGACCACGCAGGCGGCAATCAGCGCCAGCAGGGTGCGCTGGCGGCGCTGGAAGCGGGTGGCGGTGTTCTTCTTTTCGCGCTCCGGGTCGAATCCGCCGCGGCCGCGGCGCGCAGCGGCGAAGGCGAGGTCCTCGTCGCCCGCTTCGGCGGCCTCCGCGGTGTCGACCTCGTCGTCGACATCTTCCGGTGCTTCCTCAACGTCCGCTTCCGGGGCGCTTTGCTTCTCGACGCCTCCGGTCTCCCCCGCATAGCCAAAGTCCTCGGGTGCAGTGTAGGACTCGTCCAGTTCGTAGCGGTCGGCCTCTGCTTCAGCCACAGCGTCCTCAGCATCGTCCTCCGCGGCATCCTCCGCGGCGAGGATCTTTACAGAGGTGGAGCCGCCCTCGGCGTTGTCCAGCTCAGGCTCGGCCTCAGCTTCGGCCGTCTCAGCCTCGTCATCGACGTGCTCGATCACTTCGCCGTCGATGTGGTCGGCCGCAGCGGCATCCTCCTCAGCACCCGGGCGGCGGAAGAGGGTGCGCAGGGCGGGAGCGTCGTCGATAAGCACTTGCTCCTCGGCATCCGTCGCCTCCACAACCTCGTAGTCGGTGTCCTCGCTGTGGCGGTGGATGTCGGCGGCGGTGAGCTTCGGGCGGCGGCGCTCAGCCATCGGCGCGGTGCCGCCCTCGTGCAGCACGCGCGTTTCGTCGTAGCCGTCGCCGGAGCGGCGGATCGGCTTGTTGTTGCCGATCATCAACGGTGCGAGGACGATGATCCACACCACCAGGATCAAGATGATCATTAAGCTCGGGCTGCCCATGGGCGATGCCACCTTTCCGCGTCAGTTGCACCCTTAAAGTCAGAAGTCCACGGTATCGGCACTTGCGCAGGCGAACGGGTCGGCGCGCCGGTGAGGCGCAGCTGTTTTTCGCCCTCTAGCGCACCCGGCCGGTCTCGCGCAGGCGCTGCACGGCTGTGGTGGGGAAATCATCGGCATTCAAGGCCACGAAGTGGTGGTCGCGCCACTGCCCGTCGATGTGCAGGTTGCGCCGCAGGTAGCCCTCCTCGCGGAAGCCGTTGAGCTTGAGCACCTGCCCGGAGGCGGGGTTGTGTGGCAGGTAGGTGGCGGTCACGCGGTGCAGTCCGACGCGGGAAAACGCGTGGTCCACACCCAACGCGCACGCGGCGGTGGCCACCCCGCGGCCCATGAACGGCGAGTGCACCCAGTAGCCCACCCAGCATTCGGAGACGATGCCGTGCTGGATGTTGCCCAGGGTGACCTGCCCTGCGAAGCCGCCGTCGACCTCGATGACCAGCGGCACCACGGTGCCCTGGTTGGCCAGCCGCTTCAGGTTCAGCCAGGTGTTGCGCCACGCCGCGTGTGAGTGCGCGTCCTCCCAGCTGCCCTCCACCGTGGGTTCGACCGGTTGGAGCCATTGCTTATCGACGTTTCTCGTGCCCGACCAGTCCTTTCCATCGCGGGAAGTGAGGGGTCGGAGGCGGACGGATGTGCCGTCGGGAAGCGTCGCGGTCGGCGTGGACTCTGGCCAGCCCGGGGTGGGCTGGCGGAACATCGCGAACATGGCTGAGCCTAGCTGCGCTGGCGGAGGAACTCGACGTCCACGATGTCGCCGGGGCGCACGTCCACGGCGTCTTCCGGCAGGTGGATCATGGCGTTGGCCTCAGCGAAGCCGGCCAGCAGGTGGGCGGGGCCGGCTTCCAGTGCGGACAGCGGTTCGACCAGGTAGTCGCCGGTGTCCGCGTCGCGCATGAGGCGGGCGCGGATGTAGCCGCGGCGGCCAGGAATGGAGCTGAGCTCGCGCAAGGAGCGGGCCTTGACGGTGCGGCGCGTCACCGCGGTCTTGCCCAGGGAGCTGCGGATGGCGGGGCGGATGAACGTCTCCGCGATCACCAGCGCGCTCACCGGGTTGGACGGCAGGAGAAACGCCGGGACGCGCTCCTCACCCATCAGGCCGAAGCCCTGCACGGAGCCGGGGTGCATGGCCACGCGGGTGGTGTCCACCTGGCCGAGCTCGCGCAAGATCTCCTGGATGGGGGCCGCACCGGAGCCGCCAACGGCGCCTGTGATGACGACGAATTCGCTTTTGGCGATGTGTCCCGCCACGATCTCGCGCATGCGGCGCGGCTCGGCGTTGATGATGCCGGCGCGGTGCACGTCCGCGCCCGCCTCTTTGGCGGCCGCGGCCACGACGTAGGAGGCGATGTCGAAGACCTGCCCCAGGCCCGGCCGGCGGTCCAAGTCCACCAGTTCCAGGCCGTAACTCATCACCGTCACACGCGGGCGCGGGTACACCAGTAACTTGTCGCGGCCCGCGGCGGCGGCGAGGCCGATCTGGGCGGGGCCGAGCACCGCGCCCTGGCGCACGGCGATGTCGCCGGGCTGGATGTCGTCGCCAGGCCGGCGCACGAAATCACCGGTGCGCACGGGGCGTTGCGGGGTGACGCGTTTTCGCCCGCGGTCCGTCCACTCCAGCGGCAGCACCGCGTCCGCGAGTGTGGGCAGCGGGGCGCCGGTGGCGACGCGGACCGCCTGGCGCGGCTGCAGGCGCAGCGGCTTCTGGGAGCCGGCGGGCACCTCGCCCACGACGGGAAGGGCGCGCTCGCGGTTCGGCTGCGGCGCCGCGGGGGCTTCTTCGCCGTCGCCGGCTTCATCTTGGTCACGGTCGCGGCGCTCGGGCCTGCGCAGCCCGGCGGCGCCGCCCACGTCTACCGCGCGCACGGCGAAGCCGTCCACCGCTGCCTGGGGGAACCCGGGGACCTGCGTGGTGGAGGTGACCTCTTCGGCGCACATCAGGCCGAGCGCGTCCGTCAGCGCCACCCGGATCGGCTCGGGGGCGGCAGCCGCTTCTACTACAGCGGCAAGCTGGTCCTCTACGCTGCGCATGGCCCGTGCCCCTTTCGTTTACGCGTTGTCCTGCGCCTTTGCTACAACCTCGTGGTGCTCTGCCTCGAAGTCTGCGATGATCTTCTTCACCGCGGTGTACAGCGCCGGGCCGTACTTCTCATCCCGCAGACCGAAATCCACATTCGCCGGAATGTAACCGCCCGGGTTACCAAGGTCGTGGCGCTTGCCCTCATGCACCACCACATGCACCGGATGACCCTCAGAGATCATCAACTCAATCGCATCCGTGAGCTGCAGCTCACCGCCCTTACCCGGCTCAATACGGCGCAGCGCGTCAAAGATGCCGCGGTCAAGCAGGTAGCGTCCGGTGGCCACAAGCGTCGACGGCGCATCCTCCACAGCAGGCTTTTCCACCATGCCGCGCACCTTCAACACCTCAACACCATCAATCTCGGCCTCGGCATCCTCGACGTCGAACACGCCGTAGTTGAACACCTCCTCACGCGAGACGTTAAACGCGCACAACACCGAACCTCCGAGCTCATTGCGCACCGCGACCATCTTCTCCATCACGCCCGCCGGCAACACCAGATCATCCGGCAGCATCACAGCAACCGCATCCTCGTCGTCATCCAACGCCTCTTCCGCGCAACCGACAGCATGCCCCAAACCCAGCGGCTCGTCCTGGGTGACCGCCACCGCCTCAATCAAACCGTTGGCGCGCGCGACCTTGTCCGCCTGCGTCTGCTTGCCGCGGGCGACCATCAGCTCCTGCAAGTCCGAAAACTCGCCGAAATGCCGCATGATCTCTTCCTTATTCGGAGCGACCACCACAGCCAGCCGCTGCGCACCGCACGCAGCAGCCTCCTCAGCAATCAGCTCAATGCCCGGGGTATCCACCACCGGCAAAAGCTCCTTCGGCACCGTCTTCGTCGCCGGCAAAAAACGCGTCCCCATACCCGCAGCCGGCACCACAACAGTCTTCACCGAAGCGCGCGCAGCATCAACGGGTCGGTCAGTAGAATTCTGCATAAACGCAAAGCCTACAGCCCCCAACCCTCAGAACCGGGCTGCGACCCGGAAGAAGCGAGGAGTATGCACACGAACACAACCACACAACCTCGCAAGGTCGCCATGCGTGCGGCGCACGTAGCCGCCCGACGCGAGCTGCGCGGCACCGAGCGGAAGCGCGAGCTCGACCAGGCGATTGTGGCGGCAACCTTGGCGTGCGTCAACAACTTCGACGCGCGCGACACCAACATCGCCGCCTATAACCCGCTCGCCTCGGAGCCTGGCCCGGCGGATTTCGCGGCACAGCTCGCCGCCGCGGCGCGCACACTGTTTCTGCCGATTTCCCTGCCGGACGGGGTGCTGGCCTGGGCGCAGCACGGGGCCAAGGATGCGGCCGGCGCGCTGGGCATCACTGAGCCTGAAGGCCCCCGCTTCACCTCGGACGTGTTGCGCTCCTGCGGGCTGGTGGTGGCCCCGGCGTTAGCCGTCGATAGGCAAGGCATGCGCCTTGGCAAAGGAGCCGGCTACTACGACCGGGCACTAGCCGGCCTGGATGTCCCCGTCGCGGCGGTGGTCTACGACTGGGAGGTCGTGGACGCGGTGCCCCACGACGCGCACGACCAGGCGGTGGACGCGGTGATCACGCCGGAAGGTTTCTTCCGCATCTAGGGAACCGGAGCGCGGTTTTCACCGTCGTATCCCTATGAACCTCTCCGCGCACCTGAATACCCTCCGCTCCCCCGGCTACCGCCGCTCTGTGATCATCCGCAGGGTGGTCGCCGTCTTCCTCGTCGTCGCCGCTGTGTTGCATGTGCTTATCGACGCCTCACGGTCCGACCCGCCCGCCCTGACCTTCGCCCGCGACGTCGCCCCCGGCACAGTGCTTACCTCGGACGACCTGGAGCTGCGTCGGCTGCCGGCGGAGTCGGTGCCCGACAACGCGCTGGATGATGCGGCGCTGGCTGAGGGGCAACTGCTTGCGGCGGCCGCCTCCCGCGGCGAGGTGGTGACGGCCACGCGCCTGGTCGGGCCGGATCTCGCGGGGCTGCTCACCCAGGACATGCCGGACGGCGAGGAGTTTTCAATGGTGCCGGTCCCCCTGGCGGAGCCGGACATCTTGCCCATGCTCCACCACGGGACGGAAGTGGACGTTGTGGGCCAAGGGCCCCGTGTGGTTGCTGAAAGTGGGATTGTCGTCACATCTGGGGAAGGCGACGCGGTGTTGGTGCTGCTCAGGCAGAGTGAGGCCGCAGCCGTGGCGGCGGCGTCGCTGTCGGAACCGCTGACTCTCGTGTTGAGCAACCGTGACCGTGCGTTTAATATCCCGAACCATGCTTCAAGGATTTAAAGATTTCATCATGCGCGGCAACGTCATCGAGCTTGCCGTCGGCGTTGTCATTGGTGCGGCATTCACCGCAGTTGTCACCGCGTTCTCTGACGCGATCATCAACCCGCTCCTCGCTGCCCTGGGTGGCGTGGACTACTCCGGCCTGGGCTTCTTCGTCCGCGAGGGCAACGAGGCGACCTTCGTCGACTTCGGCGCCGTCCTCACCGCCATCATCAACTTCCTGCTCATCGCCGCAGTGATCTACTTCCTGCTCGTTGCTCCGATGAACAAGCTGGACGATGCTCAGAAGCGCCGTAAGGGCATCGACCCGGACGAGCCGGAGCCGACCGACACCGAGCTGCTCACGGAGATCCGCGACCTGCTCGCTGGCCAGAACCCGAACAACGTGCAGAAGCCGCTGAACTAGTTCGTCCTTGAGCGGGGCTGGCTCCTGCTAGCCCCCATAGTGCGGCGGCCGCTCCGCCTCATAGAAATCGCGGCCAGTCAAACCCGGCTCTTCGTCGCCGAGCAGCACCTCGCGCTCAGCATCGAGGGCCGGGTTTTCGTTTGCCCGCGTATTCGGCGCGGCGTCCGCGGAGCGGTCGTAGTCCACGTCCGCCTTGCGTACAGCGCGCCTGCGCTTGCGTTCCATCAGTGTGTTGCCTCGAACTGCGCAGGTTTAGACCGAGTGCTGGTTCAGCTCGTCGATGAGGTGGCGCACGAGCGGAGCGGCCGTGGATACGCCGTCGCGGATCGCCTGGCGCGACGACGCGAGGTTCACCACGACAGTGGAGCCGGACACGCCGCAGATGCCGCGCGAGGTGCACGCGTCCACGGCACCGCACGCTTGGCCGGACGCGCGGAGGGCCTGGCTGACGCCCGGCACCACCTTGTCGATGACCGCGCGGGTCGCCTCCGGGGTCTTGTCGCGCGGGCCCACGCCGGTGCCGCCGAGGGTGAGCACGAGGTCCACGCCGCCGACAACGCCGGTCTCAATGGCCTTGCGGATCTCGGACTTCTTCGACTTCACGCGCACCACGCCGTCGACCTGGTAGCCGACCTCGCGGAGCAGCTCCACCACCATCTCGTCGGTGTTGTCGCCCGGCGCGTCGTAGCGGCGGTCGCCCACCAGCACGACGATCGCGCAGGGCGACGTCGGGGAGTCGCTCTCCAGCTCTGAGGCGCGCAGCGTCGCATCGTCCGGCTCGGTGATGTCGAGCGCGTCAAACAGTTCCGGCATCGTGGTCAGACTCCCTTGGCACAAAACGGGGCGAATTGGACAGATTAGAAGTTACTCGGAACTCAAGGTCACCTCTACCGGAACCGACTCAGACTCCCCCTCCCGCTGCACCTGCAGCGTCACCGTCTCTCCAAACGCTTTGGAGCGCGTCGCGGCGATGAGGGCGTCAGCAGAGTCGATGGGCCGGTCGTTGAGGCGGGTGATCACATCGCCCGGCTTCAGGCCGGCCTTCTCGCCGGGGCTGTCCGGCTCCACCCCCGCCACCACGGCGCCGCCGCTGAGGCTCTGCATGACGCTCACGCGCACGCCGAGCATCGGCTGCGTGGCCTCGCCCTTTTCAATGAGCTGGTCAGCGACGCGCTTGGCAAAGTTCGACGGGATGGCGAAGCCGAGGCCGATGGAGCCGCCCTGGCCACCTTGGCTCATGCCGCCCGAGGACAGCGAAGCGATAGCGGAGTTCATGCCGATGAGTTTGCCGTTGCGGTCCACCAGGGGCCCGCCGGAGTTGCCGGGGTTGATCGCCGCGTCGGTCTGGATGCCGTCCATGAGCGAGCTCTCGCCGCCGCCCTGGGAAGCGCGCACCGGCCGGTTCAGCGCGGAGACGATGCCGCTGGTCACCGTCGCGGACAGCCCCAGCGGGGAGCCCACCGCGACGACCTCCTGGCCCACGCGCAGCTCGTCGGAGTTGCCGAACTGCATCACCGGCAGGTCGTGCACATCGTCGATCTTCAGCACGCCGACATCGGTGTTGACGTCGGAGGCGACAAACTGTGCGCTGTGGCGTGAGCCGTCGTTAAGCGTGACCTGCACCTCCGAACCTGGCGTTTCGGCGCCGGCAATGACGTGGTGGTTTGTCAGCACGTAGCCGTCCGCGGAGATGATGGAGCCGGAGCCTTCCGCACTGCCGCGGGGCGTGTCCACCTCAATGGAGACCACCGCAGGCAGCACCGCGGCCGCCACCTGCTCCACGGAGCCCTCGGGCGCCTCGGCCGGGTCCGCGACGGTCGGGTTGCGCAGCTCGCCCTGCGAATCGCTTGCGGACGACACGCTGCTGGACGGCGAATTCGACGCCGCCGTTTCCGCCGCGTTGTCGGACTGGGATGACCCGGCGAGGTACCCGGCGCCGCCGCCGGCGACCAGCGCAGTTGTCAGCGCGACGGCGAACGCCGCGCCGATGCCTTTACCGCGACGCTCCTGCTGCCCCTGGGGCTGCGGTTGCACCTGGTAGACACCGTTGTTTGCCGGGAAACTTGCGGTGTCTCCCGGATAGTTCAGTTCACTCATGAGGGGTTATTATGCACCGCCGTCCTGTGGCAGGTCTTGAGGGCATGCACTGTAATTCGCAATGTTTGCTGGACGATTGCTGTGTGCGCTGGCCTGCGGGTCTAGCTGTAGCTCTTGCGCGGGATCACGCGTGCGGTGGTCTCCGCGGGAGCCTCCTGCACATCCGCGCCGTCCACCTCCGGCGGGCGTCCCGGAAACACCACGCGAAAGCGCGCGCCGCCGTCATCGGATTCTTCCGCCACGATGGTCGCGTTGTGGCGGTCGAAGACCTGCTTCACAATGGCCAGGCCCAGGCCGGAGCCCGGCATCGACCGGGACTCGGGCGCGCGGTAGAAGCGCTCGAACACCTTCTCGCGCTGGTCCGCCGGAATGCCGGGGCCGGAATCGTCCACGATGAGCACCGCGTTGCGCTTCGCCGCCTTCAGCGACACACGCACGGTGCCGCCCTGCGGCGACCACTTCGCGGCGTTGTCGATGAGGTTGATCGGTGCGCGCCCCATGGCGAACCGGTCGCCGGTGATGACCCACGGGTCCGCCTCGAATTGGAACGCCAGGTCCGGGCGGCGGCGGCGCACACGGTCGAGCGCTTCCTCCAGCACTTCGTCGAGGCGGAAGTCCTCAGGCTCGGCACCTTGCTGCGCTTCGTCGCGCGCCAGGTTGACCAGGTCGCCGATCAGGATAGACATTTCCTCCATCTGCGCCATCACGTCGCGCTCTAGGTCCTTGCGGTCCTGCTCGGAGATCTGGTCCTGCCGGCCGGAGTTGTACAGCATCATCAACAGCTCGATGTTGGTGCGCATCGAGGTCAGCGGGGTTTTCAGCTCGTGGCCCGCGTCCGCCACAAGCTGCGCCTGGCGCGTCTTGGAGTCCTCCAGCGTGGAGATCATCTTGTTCACGGAGGTGGTGATTTCAGCGAACTCGTCGTTGCCGTCGACGGGGAGCTCGGTGAGCTGGTCGGACTCGTTCGCGGCGTCGATAGCCCTGTGCAGTCTGCGCACGGGGCGGAGGCCGACGGCGGAAATCGCCGTGCCCGCGATCCAGGCGAGCAAACCCCCGGTACCCGCAATCACCAGCGCGGCTGCACCCCAGCTGCCGGAGACAATGCTGAACACGTCCAGCGGCTGCGACATGGCCACGGTGACACCGGAGGTGCTGCGGCGCACCACCACGCGCTCCCCTGCCACGGTGTGCTGGGAGAGCATGTCGCCTGACGACGTCGCCGCGTACGGCCCCGCCACCGGCACCGGGTCGCCGTAGAACACGTTGGAACCAGCGGGCGCGGCCGAGACTTTCGCCCACGGGGTTGCGCGGCGAAACTCGGCGAGGGCCTTTTCAAAGCCCTCCCGGTCGTCCGAATCCAGGTCCTTCAGCTGCAGCGACACGCCGTAGCTGCGGGTGCGCAGGTCGTCGTCCATGACGGTCAGACGAGTCGTTTCTGAAAGCCGGTAGGTAAACAGCGCGGTCAACAAAATGACCACGGCGACGATGCCGCCGGCGAGTACGGCCAAGCTGTTGCGCAGGGACCGGCCTGTGCCAGCCTGCCCCTGCGGCTCAGCTTCGCCTGTGAAGCGCCGCAAGATCACGGAGCGGTCTCCCGCAGGACGTAGCCGACGCCGCGGACGGTGTGGATCAGGCGCGATTCGCCGCCTGCTTCAGTCTTGCGGCGCAGGTAGCCGATGTAGACCTCGAGCGCGTTGCCAGACGTCGGAAAGTCATAGCCCCACACTTCTTCCAGGATGGTCTGGCGGGCAAGCACATGGCGCGGGTTCTGCAGCAGCAGGTGCAGCAGCGCAAACTCGGTGCGGGTCAGCGAGATGGCGCGGCCTGCGCGGGTGACGTCGCGGGTGGAGGTGTCCATGACCAGGTCCTCGAACTGCAGGCGGGTCTGGTCCTTCTCCGCCGCCTTGCGTGCTTCGGAGCGGGTGCGGCGCAGCAGCGACCCCACGCGCGCCAGCAGCTCCTCCAGGGCGAAGGGCTTGGGCAGGTAGTCGTCCGCGCCCGCATCCAGGCCGGCCACGCGGTCGGACACACCGTCGCGAGCCGTGAGCATGAGGATCGGCCCGTCGTACCCGGAGGAGCGCAGGGTACGGCAGACGCCCAGGCCGTCGAGCTTGGGCATCATGAGGTCGAGGATGGTCAGGTCGGGCTGCTCAATGCGGATCTGATCGAGCGCGTCTTCGCCGTCTACGGCGAGCACCACGTCGTATCCGTTGAAGCGGAGCGAGCGTCGGAGCGACTCGCGGACAGCCTGCTCGTCGTCGGCTACGAGAATCTTCATAGGATTATTATGACTTATTTTCTACTCAGAGTTGAATTGAGCTGAAAAAACCGGGTCCCACCTGGGGATCCCGGTTAGTTCAACGGGTCTAATACGACCCTTAAAAGCTTAGAACTGCTCGACGTCGATCAGACCAGCCTGAGCGGCCTTGATCAGGCGGCGCGGGATGCGCACCTCCTGGCCGTCGACCTTGACGGTCTGCAGGTCGGCGTTGTCGGCCTTCCACTGGGAACGACGCATGCGCGTGTTCGCGCGGGACTTCTTGAACTTCGGTGTTGCCATGACGAGTCTCCTTTATCCCCTCTAGTTGGCCTTCTTCTTGCGGCGGGCCATGCCGCCGAAACGCTGGTTGAACTTCTCCACGCGGCCGGCGGTGTCCATGAGACGCTGCGCGCCGGTCCAGAACGGGTGGGACTCGGCGGTGACGTCCACGACCACGAGCGGGTACTCGTTGCCGTCTTCCCACTGCTCAGTGCGTGCGGAGGTCAGGGTGGAGCGCGTCAGGAACTTGTGGCCCGTGTTTGCGTCCTGGAAAATCACCGGGTGGTAATCCGGGTGAATATCCTTCTTCATTAGATTCGTCTCCCTCAGGATTGAACTACGGGTCGGTTCCGCGAAGTCCCGCGGATCGTGCCCGAGTTGGGTGCGAAATGGTCTTTTCATCCGACGGTCGCCGGATAACCCGCAGTATCTTACAGTTCACGTGCGCGTTTACCTAATTGCGCACTTTGCCTATCGACGCCCCTCCGGTCCCCCTCCCCATGCCACACCAACGATTCCTTTTACCCGCCGCCGCGATTGCGGCGTTTGCCGGCCTCACTGCCGCCAGCTCAGCCGACGCTGTCGCACTCGCTGCACGCCTGATACCTGTACTGACGTTCGCCGCCGGCATGTCTGCCGTGGTGAACCTGGCCGCGCGCGTCCGCATGTTCGAGTGGCTCGTGTCAGCACTCGAACGCGGCACAAGCAGCCGCGAGGCGGTGTTCGCTGGATTTTTGGCATTGACAATAGTGTCGACGGTGTTCTTCTCCCTCGACACCACGGCCATCATGCTCACCCCGCTCGCCGTGCAGCTGGCGTCCCGCTTCCGGCTTCCGCAGCCCGCGGTGGCGTTGTCGGTGGTCTGGATCGCCAACCTCGCGTCAATGCCGCTGCCGGTGTCGAACCTGACCAACCTACTAGCACTCGGCGGCGGGGCCTTCAGCACCAACCACGACTACATCCGCGCGGCCGCCGCGCCCGCCGCCGCGGCGATCGCGGTTGCCGTCGCCGCCGCGTACAGCGCCCGCCTTATTTACCGTGCCGCCACCCCCGCGCCCAACCATGCGCCGACGGCGGTTGCGCGACCGACGCCGGCGCTGATTGTCCTCGGCGCAACCGTCGCCGCGCTGCTGAGCCCGGTTCCCTATTGGCTCACCGGCAGCCTCGCCGCTGTTGCGATGTGGTTCGCGGTGGGCACGAACGGCCGCAAGGCAGGTGCCGCTTCGCTGATCCCGTGGCACGCGCTGCTCCTCGCGGCCGCACTCTCAGCCGCAGCGGCGCTGGCCCTCCACGTCGATGCCGTTGCCGCTGCGGTGGGCCTTCTCGACGGCGCGCACCCCGGCGCCATCGCCGCGGCGGGCGCTCTTCTCGCCAACGGCATCAACAACCTGCCCGCATTCCTCGCGCTCGAGCCCGCGGCCGGCGGCCAAGACGGCGTGATGGCCCTACTTATCGGCGTCAATGCCGGCCCGCTGGTGACACCTTGGGCGTCGCTAGCCACCTTGCTCTGGGCGGACCAGCTGAAGCGGGCAGGGGCCGCGGTGCCCTGGCGCCACTTCATCCTGTGGGGCCTAGTGCTCGCCCCGGTAGCCGTCACTGCCGCCACCGCTGCATTGCTGGCGGCAGGCTAGAGAAAAGCCAGCCAGACGCGATTATGAGATAGAGGCCTAAGACGGTATGGTTGTCTCTCGCTGTTGTCGAAGTACACGTTTACGCCTGCGTCAACCGATTGCACTTGCGCTGGTCGCGGACCCTCACTCCGCTTCTCACCTGGCGCTTTACCTCACATAGCGATCGTGTCGTGGGCGGCTAGAAGAGTAAGGAAGCTAACCCATGTCGGCACATTGCCAGGTCACGGGACGTAAGCCGTCGTTCGGCAAGACCGTCTCGCACTCGCACCGCCGCCACTCGCGCCGTTGGAACCCCAACGTGCAGAAGCGCCGGTTCTACCTGCCCTCCGAGGGCCGTACCATCACCCTGAACGTCTCCACCAAGGGTCTGAAGATCATCGACCGTGACGGCATCGAGTCCGTCGTCGCCCAGATCCGCGCACGAGGTGAGAAGATCTAATGGCACGCAACGATATCCGCCCGATCATCAAGCTCAAGTCCACTGCGGGCACCGGTTTCACCTATGTGACCCGCAAGAACAAGCGCAACAACCCGGACCGCATCACGCTGAAGAAGTACGACCCGGTTGTTCGCAAGCACGTCGAATTCCGCGAGGAGCGATAATCCATGGCGAAGAAGTCCAAGATCGCTAAGAACGAGCAGCGTAAAGAGATCGTCGCCCGCTACGCGGAGCGTCGTCAGGAGCTCAAGGCCATCATCAAGAACCCGGAAACCTCTGACGAGGACCGTCTTGAGGCCCAGTTCGAGCTCAACCGTCAGCCGCGCGACGCCTCCCCGGCTCGCGTGCGCAACCGTGACTCGCGTGACGGTCGCCCCCGTGGCTACCTCCGCAAGTTCGGTGTTTCCCGTGTCCGTATGCGCGAGATGGCTCACCGCGGTGAGCTGCCTGGCGTCCGTAAGTCTTCGTGGTAAGGAGGACTCACATTATGAAGCGCAACAATTCGCGTAAGCCGCGCATTGAGCAGTCCCGCCGCCCGAAGAAGAACCCGCTGAAGGCGAAGGGCATCGAGTCGGTCGACTACAAGGATGTTGAGACCCTGCGTCTGTTCATCTCCGACCGCCACAAGATCCGTTCCCGCCGCGTCACGGGTCTGACCCCGCAGCAGCAGCGCCAGGTCGCTACCGCTGTGAAAAACGCGCGCGAGATGGCTCTTCTGCCGTTCACCACCCGCTAATTAGCCGGTTGACGATGACAGCGTAGAGTCTTCGGCTCTTGAAAGCACCCGCACTCCCCTCCCCGGAGGGTCGAGAGCGGGTGCTTTTCGTCTATAGTTGTCCCGCGCAACCATAAATAGCGAGCTATGACGGAAGGACAGAAGGCATGGCGAAACCGGTCGGACGGCCACGCAAGCAAAGCCCCCGCCGTAGAGGCGCCACCGCGCGCGAGGAGATCCTCGACGCCGCCTCCGAGCTGTTCACCCGCAAAGGTTTCGCCACCACCTCCACCCACGACATCGCGGACGCGGTGGGCATGCGCCAGGCCTCGCTGTACTACCACTTCCCCTCCAAGCGCGACATCTTTCTCACGCTCCTGATGGGCACGATCCAGCCAGCGCTGGCGCTCGCGTCGGATCTGGCCAAGACCGACGAGTCGGCGGCGGTGAAGCTGTGGGCACTCGTGGCCGCCGAGTCGCGCATTCTGCTGTCCTCGAATTGGAACATCGGCAGGCTCTACCAACTGCCTGTGCTTTTGTCCGAGGAGTTCGCCGAGTACCACGAGGCGCGCCAGGAGCTGGAGGGAATCTTCCGCAAGCTGTCGGGGCAGATCGTCGGCGACGACGACCCGCGCATCGACCTGCCGTTCCACATGACCCTCGCTGCCATCGAGATGCGCGACAACACAGGCACCGCGCCCTACCCGCTTGTCGACGATGCCCTGCCCGCCCCCGCCGTCACCATCGCCGACGCCGTGCTGGACGTGCTCCACACGGATCTGCCGGAACGCCGCACCGAGCGCATGCTCGAGCTGGTGGACCTGGTCTCCCGCAAGGACGAGCAGGACTAGGGCTGGCAGGGTGAAGGGCCCAGGAGGCTGTCGCGAGCAGCCTCCTGGGCCCTTCGGTGCCGGTTTAGAACTTGTCTAGATCCTCCACCGCAACCCGTGCTTCGTAGCTGTTGCTATCGTCTTTCCTAACCCCCCAAACGCGGGCGCCAGACGCAGAATCTAGTGGATATACATCTACATCGGCATTCACTAGCTGTCGTGTTCTCAAGTCGCTTTGGGCGACTTTCTTGCCGCTGCGCGTGTAAATCGTTTCTCCATCCGAGATCGCGTCGTCGATGTTCAACTCGCGCAAGTCGTCTTTTGTAAGATCAAGGAGAACCGCGCCCGCATTAAGATCGAGCACAACGATCTCTTCATCGTTGAATGTGAGAGTGATGGTCTCTCCGCTCCTGCGCACTCTCGGGGCTTTATCGTGACGCTCGGTATCGAAGTTCACCTCCTGGGTAACCCGCCCGTCATTCACGCGAAGAATAGTAGCTGGGCAGCGGCTGCCCTTCGCACCCTTGCACTCCTCATACCCTGCTTTGTCTCTACCGATTATGAGAGCATCGTCCCCCAGCCGCAATGCTACACCCGGCAAAAAGTTTGCTCGAACCTCGAAATCGGCTCCTGAATCGAGATTGCGTCCCCGAACCTCACCTTCTTTGGTCGCGTAATATATGACGGGCTCGCCAGCCTGGGCAACTACCTGGAAAAAGTCGTAGGTTTCGACATGCTCATATCCAGTCTCTTGCCCGGTCAAAACGTCAACTGCGACAACGTCCATCTGTTGGTTCGACCCAGTCACGGAAACCTCGGCGATGAAAATCTTTTCTGTGTTCGCGGCGAGGAGAACAGTCTGATCGCTGTCAACAATCTTGGAGTCTACCCGGGAAGAAATAGGATCGTCCGATGATGCAAAGTCCTTCAAAATCGTGCCCATGTGGTTCCGACGACCCTGCAAACCTTGTGCGTATTCAACTATCTTCATCATCCCGGCACCATACGAGCGACCTTCGTTAGAGACAGCCAGCATCGACGATTCAGCCGATACACCGTCAAGTGTGAGATTCGCTTCAAAAGCAGAAATGTCATATACCGCCCCCGTTCGAAGGTCAAGCACCCTGGTGCCCTGACTCTCGGATTGTGTCGCAAGCGTGGCAGGGACGTTTGCGAGGCCATCCATCGTCAATCCGCTGGACACTTCACCGATCGAATACGTCTCCGGGAGATCACGTGCTGCAGCTGGCACCGCTGCAAGTGGGCTGATCTGCATATTTGCCCCGTCTCCCCACTCGGGTAACAGCGCGTCAGCTGCCCATTTGACGTGCTTCGTTGGGTCGAGCACCTCTGACTCCGTGAGTTCCGGTCCGCCACAGGCGCTCAGCGAGAACGAAAGAAGTCCCGCGCTCATGATTGCGATTGCTTTTGTTCTGTTCATTCCAAGCTCCTAACGTTTCGCTCTACTTGTCGGTGATGTCGTAAAGCTTCCAGTCGCCGTCTTTGCGAGCGAAAAGGAGCAATTGAGAGTTCAGCGACTTTACGTGGACGTCCTTGTTCTTCACTTCACTGTCGATCCCCACCAGGCGCACCTCATCGATTCCGCCGAGACTGTATAGACGGTCAAGATATTCGGTTTGCTCTGCCTCATCGCGCCGTTCTGAAACGAGATCTTTCAGGTCGTAACTTTCGCCAGCGGTGCTCTCGAGGTCGTTGAAGGCTCCGATGTTCGTGTCATCTAGCTTCTTCTCGAGCGATTCGGCACGACCTTCTGCCGCATGCTCGTTCAGCCAGTCTGCCCTCTGTTCCTTCTCAAGTTGCGCAATCTCGTTCGCAAGCTGCTCAGGGCCGCTCAACCCCAGTTTCGGACTGCCGATATTCGCGATCACCAGTGCAAGGGCGAGGACAGCCGCGACGCCGATTCCAATCGGCAGGAAACGCTTCATCTCAGGTGCGTTCTTGAATTTGTCTGCGGAGAAAGCGAAGCCGTCCCGACGGGATGCTTCGGGGCTAGCAGTAGAAGCTTCGTTGCTAGACGCACTGGGCGAACTTGCGTTGGTGATGGTCGATCCACTCGCGTCTTGTTCGTGCTGGATTCCGTCACCCTCAGGTTCCGTAGAAGCCTCAAGCTTTGTTGATTGCCCTTCCGGAGCAGGCGACGACTGCGGCTGCTGCGCCCCCTGAGGCGCCGGCATCGCTGCAAGCGAGCGGAGGCTCTGCACGTTCATGGGCGCGCCACTATCGCTCTTTAAGCGGGAGTCGTACATCTCGCGCTTAGTCGGACTACCGAAGATCTCCTGCGCTAGGTGAATTTCTTCTTCACCACCAGGATTCGAGGTGTTGCCATCTGCGAGGCGTTGCGTGAGCTCGTCGACAAGCTGAGTGCTCGTTGCTGACGGGTCGAGCTGGAGCGTCTTGTAAAGGTTGTAATGCTGCATTGCCGTCTCCTTCTAGAGCTCACTGATGTATACCGAGGCATTGTTGCCACCGGTGCAGCGGAAGCCGCCCTGCGCTGGGGCGCACGACATGGTGTAGTAAGCCCCGGTGACTGGGCTCAAGCTACGAAGAGAGGTCGGAGTCTTGCCGTTCTCGGCGTAGTAGGCGCGGAAGTCCTCGCCAACCACTGCCGCAAACTCATCGGAGGTGCGGGACGTTTCTGGCACCCCACCACCGAATTCGCGTCGATGTTCTTCCTGACGCTCGCCGAACCGAGGTTTATCGCTGTCAGCATCGGGTCTATCCGTAGCTGAACCTCCAAACGAAGGCTGCGAACCGCCAAGCGCACTTTCACCATTGCTCTGGTCGTCTGCAGCTCCACTGGGGGCACGGGTAGCGGTTTCCACCATCGTGGAGGTCACCGGCTCTTTGCTGTCTCCGCTAAGTCCCCGCACTGCAAAGGCGGCGATTGCAGCTAACAACGCCAACGCGAGCACGGCAATGATGATGTACAGAGTCTTGTTGGAACCGTTCGATCCCTGCGAGGCGGGAACCGGTGCAACAGGTTCGGCGGCAGGCTGATTCCATTGGTCCTGCTCCCAAGACTGCGCGGGAAACTGCTGCGTGGGTGCGTTCTGCTGCGGCTGGCTCCACTCGTCACGTTCGGTCTGTTTGGGGGTGTATGCCGCCCACTCGTCGTTGGGGTTGGCATTGGGGTTCGACATAGCGGAATCTCCAAGCTACGGGGGTACTTTCCACCCGCAGTCTATCCGCTTAAGATCTAACAGACAGACTTCGGCAAGCCTAAGTTCAGCAAAGGCACAATGTTTGCGATTTCTGTAGCCATCAGTTGCGCCGTCTCATATGTGCCATCGGCTGGAGAAACTGTCAGAGCAACACCGACCCCTTCATAAATGCCCAGCTGGCGCACCGTATAACTTCCATCAGTGGCTGGGCCCCATCCACCTTTAAAGGCAGCTCCTGGCAAGCGTCCGATACCGTACCGCTGCTCTGGCGTTACCCGCTGCATCATGTCGACCACTTCGTTGGAGCCAGGCACGCACGGCAGGTTGGCGGCAAACACCGCCTGGTCCGCGGTGCTCCACCGCGTTTGGCCAAATGCCGTAAACCCGGGCCGAACAACCGCCGCATTCATCGGTATATCCACCCCTGCTTCACGCAGTACCGCGTCTACCTCCTCTGGGCCAACGTTCGCCCACAACGTTTCCGCGGCAACGTTGTCCGACATTGTGATGGCGGCTTCCGCTACCGGAGTCAACGAGGGATCCTTCCTCAACGCCGCAATAGCAATCGGAACCTTTGATGTCGACCACGCTACTTGCGGTTCTACCTCGCTCGTCGCCAACGTTTCTTGCCCGTTCGAGACTGCCAGTGACGCGCTACCGCCATATTGGCGCACTACGGTGTCAACGGCCTCCTGGATCAGCCCTGTCGGAGCAACCTGTTCAGCTTCAGATACTGGAGCAGGCACAGGCGAGCTCGTTGGCCTGGTCAACTCTGAAGTTGCAACTAAGGATGAATGCGACGGAATGCTACTAGAAGCATGAGCGGAGGACGCCGCAGATGCCGCACCTCCCTCATGCCCAGCACCGCAAGCGGAAAGCGCCACCGCTGTAGCTAGCAGGACCCCCAGTCCCCCTACTTGTCGATTCATAGCTAACAGCGCGACGTGGGCAGGTCGCCGCGCATGGCGCTGAGCCCGTCCGCAAGCTCGTTCAGCATGGCGAAGCTGCCCTCGTGGCCCTTCGGGCTGTGGGCGGTGATTGCGACGGCGATGTCGCCGTTCGGGCCCGGGATCAGGCCGAACTGGCGGGCCAGGTGCCCGCCCTCGTGGTAGTTCCAGCCGCCCTTGTAGCGGGCGCCGCCGATGCGACCCAGGCCCCAGTGCTGGTAGTCCACGATGCGGCCCATCATGTCCAGCACAGGCTCGTGGCCCGCAACGCAGCGCAACCCCGAGGCGAACTCGGCCTGGTCGCTGGTGGTCCACAGCGTGCCCATCTGGTAGCCGGCCGGGGTGGTCGTGCGCGCGCCCGCTTCGCGGATCACGCCCTCGTAGCCAGCGGCCGGCACCTGGCCGAACATGCGGTGCGCGGCGGGGTTGTCGGAGCGGGTCACGGCGGCCTCAGCGTCCGGGTAGAACGCCTGGCTCTGGCGCAGCGCGGCAATGGCCAGCGGCACCTTCATCGTGGAAAACGCGGGCTCGGGCCGGTTGTCGCCGGCGGTGAAGCTGCCCACTGCCACGGTGGCGCGGCCGCCGTGGCGCCCCACCACGTCCGCCACGAGTCGGTCCAGCTGCGCCTGGACGTCCACGGCGGGTGCGACGTGCTGCGCCTTGCCGGGCTTCGGGGTGGTCAGCGGCAGCGGCAGGCGGATCGCATTTTTCACCTGCGGCGGCAGCTGGTTGTAGGCCTGCACGATCGGCTGGCCTACCACGGGAATCTGGTCGATCGCCGTGTAAGTCGGCACCGACGACATGGGGAATGCCAGGCCCGCGGTCAGGGCCAGGGCTGCAACTTTGGAGGGCACGGGAAACGAGTCTTTCTAGTGGGCGAAGTGGCGGGTGCCGGTCAGATACATGGTCACGCCGGCGGCCTCGGCGGCGGCGATGACTTCCTCGTCGCGGATGGAGCCGCCGGGCTGCACCACGGCCTTCACACCGGAGTCCGCCAGCAGCTGGAACCCGTCCGCGAACGGGAAGAACGCGTCGGAGGCGGCCACGGCGCCGTTGGTGCGGTTGCGGCCCTCGTCGAGGGTGTTGGCGCGGTCCACGGCGAGCTTCGCGGAGTCCACACGGTTGACCTGGCCCATGCCGATGCCGACAGACGCCCCCTCGGACGCAATCAGGATTGCATTCGACTTCACGCAGCGCACCGCGCGCCACGCGAATTCGAGGTCGGCCAGTGTCTGCTCGTCGGCCGCCTCGCCGGCGGCGAGGGTCCAGTTGGCGGCGTTATCGCCGTCGGCCTGGAAACGGTCGCGCTCCTGCACGAGCCATCCGCCGGCGATCTGCTTGCGCTCCTCGCCCGGCTGCTTCGGCTCGACCTCGAGGATGCGCAGGTTCTTCTTCGTCTGCAGCAGCTCAAGCGCGTCCGCTGCGTAGGACGGTGCGACGATAACCTCGGTGAAGATCGGCTTGATCTGCTCCGCCAGCTCCAGGGTGACCTCGCGGTTGCAGGCGATCACGCCGCCGTAGGCGGACACCGGGTCGCAGGCGTGGGCCTTCTTGTGCGCGTCCGCGATCGAGGTGTCGGACACCGCCACGCCGCACGGATTGGCGTGCTTGATGATTGCCACGCACGGGCGCTCGTGGTCCCAGGCGGCGCGCCAGGCGGCGTCAGCATCCTGGTAGTTGTTGTAGCTCATCTCCTTGCCGCCGTGCTGGGTGGCGGCGGCCAGACCCCAGCCCTCGTTTTCCAGGCGTGCGGCCTGGTGCGGGTTCTCGCCGTAACGCAGGGTGGTGGTCTTGCCGGCGCCGGAGGCGTCCGCGCCGAGCTGGTTGGACAGCCAGGAGGAGACCGCGGCGTCGTAAAGCGCAGTGTGCGTAAATGCCTCAAGCGCGAGCTGCTTGCGCTGCTCAAGGTCGAAGCCGCCGCCCTTGACCGCCTCCACGACCTCGCCGTAACGCGCAGGCGAGGTGACGACGGCGACCGACGGGTGGTTCTTCGCCGCGGCGCGGACCATGGACGGCCCACCGATGTCGATCTGCTCGACGCACTCGTCGAAAGTAGCGCCGGAGGCCACAGTCTCCTCGAACGGGTAGAGGTTGACCACGACGAGATCGAACGGCTCGATGCCCAGCTCCTGCAGCTGGTCCACGTGGCTGTCCTTGCGCAGGTCCGCGAGGATGCCGGAGTGCACGCGCGGGTGCAGCGTCTTCACGCGGCCGTCGAGCACCTCCGGGAAGCCGGTCACGTCCGCAACCTCGGTGACCGCCACACCCGCGTCAGCGATGCGCTTCGCGGTGGAGCCGGTGGAGACGATCTCCACGCCCGCCTGGCCAAGCGCGCGGGCGAGCTCCTCCAACCCGGTCTTGTCGTAGACGCTGATCAGAGCGCGCTTAATTTCCCGCTTAGACATTGAAGACAGCCTTTCCATTGACAATTTCGACGTTGTGCAGCAGATGAACGATCTGCTCGCGCTCCACCTTCTTGATGCGCTCGTGGAGCTCGGACTCTGTGTCCCCCGCCTCAACCTCGACAGGGCGCTGGGCGATGATCTCGCCGCTGTCCAGGCCGGCATCCACGTAGTGCACGGTGCAGCCAGTGACTTTCACGCCGTGCTCCAGCGCGTCGCGCACCGCGTGCGCGCCCGGGAATGAGGGAAGAAGCGACGGGTGAGTGTTGATCGTGCGCCCCTCGAACTCCCGGACAAACGCCGGGCCGAGCAGCCGCATGAATCCCGCGGAAACCACCAAGTCCGGCTCGACGGAGGCCACAGCGGCCACCATCTTGTCGTTCCAGGCGTTGCGGTTGGTTTCCATCGGCACCACGGCGGTGCGAATGCCGGCATTTTTGGCGCGTTGCAGTGCCGGACAAATTTGATCCGCCACCACGAGGTCGACGCGGTAGCGGTTCTCCTGGTTGTCGATGATCGCTTTCAACAGGGTGCCGGTGCCCGACGCGAGGACGGCCACCGATTTCGCAGAGTCACTCACGGGTTCAAGTCTAACTACCGCTGCGCGCCGACGCGCGTTGCCTCACCAGCGCGACTCCGCGCACCAGTGCGCCCGTGAGGGCAACCCAGATAAACAGCGACAACGCCAGCGCGAACGGATCCGCGCCGACGAGCCCGTACGCTCCGGCACCACCGGAAGAGAAGATGCCCAGCACCGCCCCCATAAGCGCCGCCCACGTTGCGGTCGCGGCGACGCCTTCGAGGCTCAGCGGCTTCACGACGAACGCGTGCGCCAGCACCGCCGCCGGCACGATGAGCAGCACCGGCGCCCACTGGGGCATTTCTGCGGGGATCGCGGCGAACAGCGGCAGGGGCGGGTACGCCACGTTGGAGGTGGCGAACAGGCTCACGCCGGCGCCGGCGACCTCGAAGCTGCCGCCGAGCAGCACCGCGAGCTGTGCGACCGCCGCGTTGGGCAGGTACAGCAGACTCAGCACCACCAGGGCGATGCCCCCGCCGACGCCGAGCTGCGGGAACTGGGAGACAAGCTCGGCGACGCGCCCGTAGCCGAAGGCGAGCGCAATAAGGAAGACCACCGCGGCCGCGGCGAGCAGGCGGAGAATGAGATTCGCCGCTTGTGCCCCTGTGTCCACCGCCACGGCCGGGATGCCGCTGCGCTTGGCCAGCGCGTGCCACACCACGCGCCGCACGCCGATGATGAAGCCCACCAGGTGCACGATCAGCGGGTAGACGAACGCCGCGACTACGGGCGGCATCCCCACCGGGTACACGTGCGAGGCGTCGAACACCATAAACAGCGCGATGGCGCTGACCAGCACAGGCAGTCCGAGCACGAGCCCGAGCAGGGTCAGCAGGTCCAGCACACTGACGCGGCCCGCGGTGGCTTTGCGCACCTGCACCGCCACCACAGCGGCCACCCCTACCGCGGGAAGGAGGGGCATTGCGGTGAGCGAGACGCCGTCGATAAGCAAAGGCACGCCGTGGAGAGCGAACCATGCCTCACCGACAGCGCCGGGGAAATACGTCAGGCTCCAGCCGGCGATGAGGATGACCGCGAAGCACACCGCGATAAGCCCAAGCACCAACGCCAAGTTCGGCACGAGCGCGTACGGCAGGTAGTGGCGCACCCGCTCTTTGGCGGTGGCGGGAACCTTGTCGCTCGAAGCGGGGCGTTTGACGCCCGTGATCTTCCGCTTGGACGCGCCTTTGCGACGCTGACGGCGCGCATCCGACTGGCGCGGCCTCTGATTGGGTGTGGTGCTCATCGCGTCCTACTCTGCCACCCCGGCGACAAGCCCCACCACTGTGACACCCGCCAGACCCACACTTGAACGGCACCACCTGGCGAAATGCGGCGGTTCATCGCCGCTACGCAACGGCGTGGCGCACATCTCTAACGCGGCGGGGGTGTAACGTTCGCCCGAATAAGCACGATTTAAGAAATATTTCAGCTTCTGTCTTGCTCCGACGAGACCGATTCGTTACAGTAACCTCTCGTAGATAACAGGAAGGTCACGATTCCGCTGTGAACAGCGGAGGAGATGGCCAACGGAAGATCTCAAAGAGGGCTCATGTTCAACTCCAAGAAGCAGGGCGGCAAGCACCGCAAGCAGTCCCCCAACAAGGGGCGCGTTGCCGTCGTCGCAGCAGCCACTGGCGCTGTGTCCACCGCTGGTTTCTCCGGCCTGGTCGCCGGTGCCCTCACCAGCAACCAGGATGCCGAGCAGGGACAGAACATCAAGCTCGCCGCAGACGCCGACGAGCTCCAGAGCGCCGATCCGGGCGTGGACGAGGCTTCCGCCGAGGAGACCCCGCAGATCCTCTCCATCGCCGAATACAAGCCGGTGGAGAACCTCACCGAGCAGCTGGACAAGGCTATCCAGCACTCCGACGAGGTTGCCCGCCTGGACGAAGTCGCCCGCGCGCCGCTGTTTACTAAGCCGGCCGAGGGTGCCTTCACCTCGGGCTTTGGTATGCGCTGGGGCTCGATGCACAACGGCGTCGACATCGCCAACACCCCGGGCACCCCGATCCGCGCAGTTGCCGCTGGCACCGTGATCGACTCCGGCCCGGCGCAGGGCTTCGGCAACTGGATCCGTATCCGCCACGAGGACGGCTCCATCTCCGTTTACGGCCACATGCAGTCCCTCTACGTCGCCGTCGGCGAGGTTGTGCAGCCCGGTCAGCTCATCGCCGGCATGGGCAGCGAGGGCTTCTCCACCGGCTCCCACCTCCACTTTGAGATCTGGTCGGACGGCACCACCCCGTCCGATCCAGCTCCGTGGCTCGCAGCCCGAGGCATCAACCTCTAAACTTTTCAGCCTTTTTCCAACGGGGCCTTCCGCGCTTTTCGACGTGCGGGAGGCCCCGTTTTTGCGCAGTTGACGCGCACAGCCTCTTTGACGGGGGTAAACGCCCTACCCCCGACCTCTAATACCACGCGCAACAATTTTCACACCAGCAACACGCCGGGTGAGCTGGACGGACGCCTAAGTTATCCCCAAAATTCGAACAAACGTGCACGTCACAGCATTGCCAGGGCCCATTTCGCCGGTTAGATTCTCTGCCTGTGTGCGTGGCCGAGACCGCGCCTAGCCCTCTACAGAGTTAGAAAAGGTATCCCCCAAACATGAACCGACGTCTCACTTCGAGCATCGCAGCCGTCTCGGCCGCAGCAGCAATGGCGCTCACCCTCGCGCCCGCGCCTGCTACCGCCCTGACCGTCACTGTGGGTGGCGCAACCGTCTCCGACGCGGGCCAGGCCCTGGGCGCAGTAGCGAAGGCCGCTGGCGCCATCAAGGAAAGCGGTGCAACGATTACCGCAGGCGACTACAAGATCGTCTACGACCCGCGCGCACTCGAGGCTCCGCTCGCCGCCGCGTTCGCACCGGCGAAGGGCAGCGACTGGGTGGCCCCGCAGCGTGGCCGCACCGCCGACGGCCGCGCCGTGATCACCCCGGCTTCCGGCCGCTTCACCTCCGGATTCGGACCCCGCTGGGGCACCGTGCACCAAGGCATCGATATCGCCAACGACCTGGGCACCCCGATCTACTCCGTCATGGACGGCACCGTCATTGCCGCGGGCCCGGCACGCGGCTTCGGCAACTGGGTGGTCATCAAGCACGACGGCGGCGAGGTGTCCGTCTACGGCCACATGCGCTACTACGACGTCTCCGTGGGCCAGCGCGTCACCGCCGGGCAGAAGATCGCCTCCATCGGCAGCGAGGGCCAGTCCACCGGCCCGCACCTCCACTTCGAGATCAAGCCAGACGGCGTGAACCAGGTGGACCCGGTGCCGTGGTTCGCCGCCCAAGGCATCAAGATCTAGCGGGCTAGAGCTTCTCCATGGGCACGCCGCCGATCGTCATCAAACGGACGGTGCCCGAGGAGCCGAAGTCAATCGTCACCGTCTCCCGCACGCCTGAGCCCTCAACCGCCATCACGGTGCCGAGCCCGTACTTGGCGTGATTGACCCGGTCGCCCACGGCGAGGTTGAGGTTCTTGTGCACCCTGGCCCCGGAACCGCCCCGGCGGGAGCGGGCCGGCGGGCGGGAGCGGGTGGGTGCACCCCACGCGTCGGAACTGAATGAGCGCTCCGGTTCCAACCTGCGCCAGTCGATGAGGTCCTCCGGGACTTCTGCGAGGAAGCGGCTGGCAGGGTTGGTCACCGGAGAGCCCCAGGAGGCGCGCAGGATCGCGCGGGTGAGGTAGAGCTGCTCCTTGGCGCGGGTAATGCCCACGTACGCCAAGCGGCGCTCCTCGGCGAGCTCCGCCGGATCCCCCAACGCACGCAGGTGCGGGAATTGCCCGTCCTCCCAGCCGGTGACAAACACCACCGGAAACTCCAGGCCCTTCGCCGTGTGCAGCGTCATCAGCGTGACCACGCCCTGCTCGTGCTCCGGCAGCTGGTCCGCGTCAGCCACCAGAGAAACCTTCTCCAAAAAGGCCTGCAGGGACCCCGGCGCGGGCTCACCTTCCTGCATCACCTCGTTAAGCTCCTCATCGGTCATGTACGCCACCTGGTTGGCTGCTTCGGAGGAGAACTCTCGGGCCACAGAGACCAGCTCGTTGAGGTTGTCCAGGCGCGCGCCGTCCTGCGGGTCGTTCGATGCCTCCAGCTCGGCGCGGTAGCCGGTGTCCTCCAACACCCGAGTGATCAGCGCGCCCAGATCCGGCATGCCCGTGACCTCGTTGCGCATCGCCGGCATGTCGTCGCGGATCTGGCGGATCATCTCCACAAAGCGCGTGATCGAGTTCGTGGCAGCTTTTGCCAGCATGTCGACGTTGCCTAAGGTGGCGTCGACAAGCGACCGCCCAAAGCTTTGGTTGCTGTTCTCCGCGTGCAGCGCCACCATCGCCTGCGCCTTGTCGCCGATGCCGCGCTTGGGCACGTTGACGATGCGGCGCATGCTCACCGTGTCGTCCGGGTTCTCCAAGACCTTGAGGTAGGCGACGATGTCGCGGATCTCGCGCCGCTCGTAGAACCGCGTGCCGCCGACGACCTTGTACGGGATGCCGGAGCGGATGAAGATGTCCTCGAGCGCGCGCGAAGCGTTGTTGGTGCGGTACATCACCGCCATGTCCGAGTACGGCACTCCCCTGTCGGCCAGGGAGTCAATTTCCGAGGCGATGAAGCGCGCCTCGTCGTGCTCGTTGTCCGCGACGTAGCCGACGATCTTCTCGCCGGAGCCCTGGTCCGTCCACAGCTTCTTCGGGCGTCGGCCCTCGTTCTGCGCGATCACCGCGTTCGCCGCGCCCAAGATGTTCTGCGTGGAGCGGTAGTTCTGCTCCAGCATGATCGTGGTGGCGTTCGGGTAGTCGCGCTCGAATTCCTCGATGTTGCGGATGGTCGCGCCACGGAAGGCGTAAATGGACTGGTCCGAGTCGCCCACCACCGCCAGCTCCGGCGCATCCGGACCGTCGCCGACAAGGGTGTGGATGAGCTCGTACTGGGCGTGGTTGGTGTCCTGGTACTCGTCCACCAGCACGTGGCGGAAGCGGCGGCGGTAGTAGTCCGTGACCTGGGGGTGCTCCTTGAAGATGCGCACGACCTCGCCGATGAGGTCGTCGAAGTCCAGCGCGTTGGACTGGCGCAGGCGGCGCTGGTACTCCACGTACACCTTGGCCACCGTGGTCTCGAACGGGTTGTGGGTGCGCTCTGCGTTTGCCAGCGCCGTCTCCGGGCCGATCAGCTCGTTTTTCAGATTCGAGATCCCGTTGGCCAGGGTGCGGGGCGTGAACTTCTTCAAATCCAGGTTGAAGTCCTTGGCAATCATGCCCAAAAGGCGGCGCGAATCATCCGAATCGTAGATGGTGAAGTTGGTGTTCAGCCCCGGCACCAGCTGGGCCTGCTGGCGCAGGATACGCACGCACACTGAGTGGAAGGTGGCCACCCACATCCGCTCCGCCTCCGGGCCGACCAGCTGGCCCACGCGCTCCTTCATCTCCGCGGCGGCCTTGTTGGTGAAGGTGATGGCCAAGATCTGCCACGGCGCCACACCGCGGTTGTGCAGCAGATAGGCAATGCGGCGGGTGAGCACCGCGGTCTTGCCGGAACCCGCGCCCGCGACGATGAGCAGCGGGCTGCCTTCATGGACGACGGCGGCCTGCTGCTGCGGATTCAAACCCAGGGTCAGATCAGTCATGGCCGTAACTGTACTAACGCCTCCGACACGACCCGCGCGGGTGTTCGAACTGGCATAATAAACAGCCATGAGCGAGCTTGAAATCCGCATGCCTTCCGGCACAGACGACCCACTCTCGGACGCGGAGATTCAGGCGTACCGCAAAGAGATCGACCGGCTGGACCGCGTGATCCTCGACGCGGTGAAGCGCCGCAGTGAGATCTCCAAAGCCATCGGCAAGACCCGCATGGGCTCCGGCGGCACCCGCCTAGTGCACACGCGCGAGGTCGCCATAATCAACCAGTTCCGCGACGAACTGGGCGAGGAAGGACCCGGCCTGGCACAGATCCTGCTGCGCCTCGGCCGAGGAAAGCTGGGCTAGTTCTGCTCGAGGGAGTCGAGCACGACTTCGAATTCCAACAGGTCTGCGGACTGCGAGACCGGCTTGCGCGGCTTGTCCGCTTCGGTTCCCTCGCCGGAGCGGTCCGACTGCCCGTGCCCGGCGCGGCCCGCGCCCTCCCACCACGCGCTGTAGGACTCTTCGTCGGCCCAGCGGGTGACCACGAAGTAGCGCTTTTCTCCCTTGACCGGGCGCAGCAGCTGGAAACCCTCGAAGCCGGGGTGGCCGTCGATGGAGTGCTTGCGGGCAGCAAACCGGCGCTCCAGCTCCGCGCCGGCACCTTCAGGGACAGTGATCGCGTTGATCTTCACAATTGCCATGGGCGCCATTATCCACGCATTCCCGGCACACGGACGTTCCCTCCGAGTTTTGGCTACCTTTGATCAAGGACAACCCAACCGCGAATTGAACCGCCACCTGGGAGGCTGACATGCACGACATCACGTCCACCGAAAGCTGGGGCAAACTGGAAAAACTCCACGCCGAAAAGTCCCGCACCACCCTGCGGGACCTGTTCCGGGCGGACGCGCAGCGCGCGCAGCGCTACACCTTCGACGCGGCCGGGCTTCGCGTCGACCTTTCCAAAAACCTGGTGGACGGAGACGTCGCAAAGCAATTGCTCGCCTTGGCCGACGAGGCAGGCCTGAAAGACCGCATCGAGGCGATGTTTACCGGCGAGCACATCAACACCACAGAGGACCGCGCGGTGCTGCACACTGCGCTGCGCGCGCCCGAGGACACTGGGCTGGAGGTGGACGGCCAGGACGTCACCGCGGACGTGCACGCGGTGCTGAAGCAGATGCGCGAGTTCGCCTCCAAGCTGCGCAGCGGCGAGTGGGTGGGCCACACCGGAAAGACGATTTCCAAGGTGGTCAACATCGGCATCGGCGGCTCTGACCTGGGCCCGGCCATGGCAGCGCAGGCGCTGCGCACCTACGCCACCGCAGGTATTTCCGCGGAGTTCGTCTCCAACGTCGACCCGGCGGACATGACGTGCGTGCTGGCTGAGGTGGATGCGGAAGAAACGCTGTTCATCGTCGCCTCCAAGACGTTCACCACCCAGGAGACGCTGGCCAACGCTCACGCCGCGAAGCGCTGGCTGCTCGAGCAGTTCGACGGCGACGAATCCGCGATTGCGAAGCACTTCGTGGCCGTGTCCACCAACGCGGAGAAGGTGGCCGAGTTCGGCATCGACACCGCCAACATGTTCCCGTTCTGGGACTGGGTAGGTGGGCGCTACTCCATGGATTCCGCGATCGGGCTCAGCCTTATGGCCGTCATCGGCCCGGAGGATTTCATGCGGATGCTCGACGGTTTCCACGCCATGGACCAGCATTTCCGTGACGCCCCGTTCGAGGAAAACGTGCCTGTGCTGATGGGGCTGCTAAATGTTTGGTACCGCAACTTCCATAAGGCGCAGACCCACGCGGTCCTGCCATACTCGCAGGACCTCGCCCGCTTCCCCGCGTACCTGCAGCAGCTGACCATGGAGTCCAACGGCAAGCACACGCGTATCGACGGCGCAAGCGTTGACCACGACACCGGCGAAATCTACTTCGGTGAGCCGGGCACCAACGGCCAGCACGCGTTTTTCCAGCTGATCCACCAGGGCACCACGCTCGTGCCGGCGGACTTCATCGGCTTTGCCAAGCCCCGGGCGGACCTGCCCACCGCCACCGGCGAGGGCTCCATGCACGACCTGCTCATGGGCAACTTCTTCGCGCAAACGAAGGTCATGGCTTTCGGCAAGACCCAGCAGGAGATCGAGGCCGAAGGCGTGCCGCACGCGCTGGCCCCGCACAAGGTGATGCCGGGCAACCGCCCCACCACCACGATTCTGGCCGAGGAGCTCTCCCCGTTCAGCCTGGGCGCGCTGATCGCGCTGTACGAGCACATCGTGTTCGTCGAAGCCGCGATCTGGGGCATCAACGCCTTCGACCAGTGGGGCGTGGAGCTGGGCAAGGCGCAGGCGAACGACCTCGCCGCCGCCGTCGCTGGCGAGGAGGCGCCGGACACGGGCGATTCCTCCACCGACAGCCTGATCGCGTGGTACAGGAAGCACCGCTAATGGGCGACGCCGTTTCTTCGGAGTCCTACACTCCGCGCCAGCGCACCACCTACCGGCGCCGGCTTGAAGACGAGCTGGAGCGCTTCGACCGCCATCTGCAGGACGCGGACTTCGTGGACCACGGCACAATCGGGCTCGAGCTCGAGCTCAACCTGGTGGACGGCGACATGCAGCCGCACCCCAACAACCAGGCGGTGCTGGAGATACTTGGCGACGAATACCAGTCCGAGATCGGCGCCTACAACGTGGAGATGAACCACCCGCCGCTGGGAATTGAGGGCGACGGGTTGGCGAGGCTGGCCGAGGGGGTGGAAAAGCGGCTTGCCACCGTGCGCGACGCCACGGAGCAGGCGGGCTCGCAGCTGGCGATGATCGGCACGCTGCCGACGATGACCTCGCAGTTTTTGGACAGCGACGAATGGATGACCCAGGAAAACCGCTACGCCGGGCTGAACAACTCCATCCTGGAATCGCGCGGCGAGCTGGTGAAGATCGACCTGCGCCGCGACGAAAAGTACACCCACTACTTCGAAACCATCGCGCCGGAATCCACCTGCACCTCCATGCAGCTGCACCTGCAGGTGGCGCCCAACCGGTTCGCGGACGCGTGGAACGCCTCTCAGGCGATCGCGGGCGTGCAGGTAGCGTTGTCCGCCAACTCGCCGCTGTTCATGGGGCACAAGGTGTGGCACGAGTCGCGCATCCCCGTGTTCAAGCAGGCCATCGACACCCGCACCAAAGAGCTGATCAACCAGGGCGTGCGCCCGCGCGTGTGGTTCGGCGAGCGGTGGATCACCAGCGTGTTCGACCTGTTCGAGGAGAACGTGCGCTACTTCTCTCCCCTGCTGCCCGAAGGCCGCATGGCAGCCGGCGCGCCGTTCATGAACGGCGATAATCCCGGCCTGCACTACCTCAACCTGCACAACGGCACCATCTGGCGCTGGAACCGCGCCATCTACGACCCGGCCGGCGAGCTCAGCCACATCCGCGTGGAAAACCGCCTGCTGCCCGCGGGCCCCACAGTGAAAGACCTTGTGGCGGACGCGGCGTTCTACTACGGGCTGGTCAAGGCGCTCGGCAACCAGACCCGCCCGGTGTGGTCGCGCCTGAGCTTCGAGGCGGCCAACGACAACTTCCTCGCAGGCGCCCGCGACGGTATCGAGGCCGAGGTGGAGTGGCCGACGCTGGGGACGGTGGCGGTGGCGGAGCTCGTCGAGAAGCATCTGCTCGAGCTCGCGCACGAAGGGCTGCGCACGCTGAATGTGGACGAGGCCTGCGCCGACGAGTACCTCGGCGTGATCGAGGGGCGCGCGCGGGCGCGGCAAAACGGTGCGACGTGGCAGCTCGCCGCGCTCGAGCGCGTGGCCGGCGGGTCAAAGGCCCTGACCACGGAGCGCGCCGACGGGCTCGCCCGCGTGTTACGCCAGTACATGAAAAATTCCCAGGCAGACGCGCCGGTGCATACTTGGACGCTCGAGGTTGAGTAGGGCAAGATAGGCCCAATGCAGAGCATCATCGACTGGATTGTGGGTCTCATGGAGACCCTCGGTGCCCCCGGCGTCGGCATCGCGATCCTTTTGGAAAACCTCTTCCCGCCCATCCCGTCCGAGGTGGTGCTGCCGCTCGCCGGCTTCACCGTCGCGCAGGGGTCGCTGAACATGATCAGCGTGTTCATCTGGTCCGTGCTGGGCTCCGTCATCGGCGCATACGTGCTCTACGGTGTCGGCGTCTGGCTCGGCCTGGAGCGGCTGCGCAAGATCGCCGACTGGATGTGGCTCGTGCGCGCCTCCGACGTGGACGCCACGATGAACTTCTTTAACAAGTACGGTAAGCCGAGCGTGTTCATCGGCCGACTCATCCCCGGCGTGCGCTCGCTGATCTCCATCCCCGCCGGCCTGGGCAAGATGAACCTTGTCACCTTCGGCCTGTGGACCACCCTCGGCTCCGGCATCTGGAACGCCATCCTGATCTACCTGGGCTACGTCCTCGGCGACAACTGGGAGAAGGCCACCGAGTACGCCGACACCTACTCCAACGTGATCTACGTCGTGCTGCTGCTGATCATCCTCGGCTTTTTGGTGTTCTTCATCCGCCGTGCGGTGCGGGAAAAGAACGCGGATCCATCTGCGTAGGAAAACACAACCCCAGGCAGCCGTTCACAGATGTGGCGGCTGCCTTTTACGTTCTAGGAAACCCTCTCACTTCTTGTCCAATATTCAACGAAATCAGGGAGCTCATCAACCCGGAAGTACCTGGAGTGGGTCACCTTCAAATCTTCGAGTGAGGGCGACCCGATCACCACGATTTCGACGTCAGGGTTCTCGTTGGACTGCTCCTCGTCGAGACGCTGCCTGATCGCTTCGCGAGAATCCGCGTATTCCGTGATTTGGCGCTCGCCGGTTTTCCGGTTGAACACGATGAGAAAGTGCTTCATTTTCTTCACTCGCTTTCAAGCTCGAAAGCGCTCAGGCTTTGTGATAGGTCTCGTAGTGATCGAATGAGGCTCAGAATACTCGAAGCCTGATCTCCAGCGACAGCCTCGGATCGCGACAGCGCTTCGAAAGATCTTGAACGCAACTCATGCAACCGAGGATTCAATGGAAGCCCCGGAGGTATAGTTGCAAGATTTCTCATTGAGGTCTGACTGTGCCGGTTGCTCGCAGCTCGCGTCCGCTCCATGTCGTGAATGTCACTCGCTATAGACCCGAGGTGAGCGGCGACTTCAGCAAGCTTCCTGTTTTCTGGCCGATAATTCCTTTCATAACGGATTCGACGCCCAGTCTTATCTGCCAGCTTTTCAAAAGCGTTGGCCCACTCAGACTGAAGCAAAGTCCGTAGTTGCAACTCAACGATTCCCGCGGCTGAGTCGATAATCAAGTGAAGGGCGCGGTAGCCGCCGGGCTGAGCACGCGCGATGTAGTCCCGCTCAGTGACGCGATGCCCTTCCGCGACTAGCCGTCGACGGAGCTCGTACCCCAGGTAGCGAAGATCATCGTGAAGCACGTTGGCTGTAATTCGTGCTCCCGCAAAATCCCACATCCGGCCCAACTGAACATTCGCACCCGGGTCCTTTTTCGATCTGCGGATTTTGTCACCGATAGTTGATTGTGACTTGACCCGGTAGGCGCTGACGATGTCCGGACGCTGGCCTTCTCCACCGAAAAGTTGCTTCGCAAAATCCGCGCATGATGCAGCTGTGCGCCTGGCTATCTCATCATGCCAGTAGATCATTTCTGAGGCTTCGGCGGGCATCTCCGCCCATCCCGCAAAGTACTCCCCCAGTTCGTTAATCTCCTGCTTGCTCCACGGGCGTTTCTCTTTGAAGAAATCAAAGTCAAACATCACTCCCCCTTTCGCCTCGGAATATAGCAAGGCTCAGGCTGGCACTGCGGGCACCACCAGATAACCCGCTCCAGGTCGCCCTCCCCACCGAGGAAACCCTTGGTAATTAGCGTGCCGCACCGCCTGCACGGCTTGTTGTTGCGGCCGAACACGTAACTCGTCTCCCCCGCCCGCTTGATCCCCGTGGTCACGCGGACGGGGGCGTCTTTATTCGCCCACATCAAGCGCCTCGCAAGCCGCACATGCTTTTCGACGTCCACGTCTCGCACCAATTCCGCTGGATGCGTTCCAGCCAGGAAGTTGATTTCCGCGCGGTACTCGTTGCCGATGCCGGCGAGCTTGCGCTGATCTAGCAGGGCGCGGCCGATTTCCCGGTCGGGCTCCGCCTCGATGCGCCGGACCGCCTCGTCGAGGTCGAAGTCCGGGTCCAGCAGGTCCGGGCCGAGGTAGCCCATCTCCTGTTGGTATTCCCTGGCTGGAAAGACGCGGACCAGCCCGAGCCAAAAGCCGACGAGTTCGATGTCGGCCTTTGGTTCGTCGCTAAGCGAAAGCACCACGCGGGCGGCGTGAGCGGGCTTTTTCCACCTGGTGCCGGCGCGGTGCATGGACCACGTGCCCTCCATTTTCAGGTGGGTGTGCAGGATCTGCGGCTGGTAGCCGTCTTTGGCGAACTGCATGAACAGGTGTTTGCCGTACGGCCAGACGCGCTCGCAGGTCATGCCCGTGAAGTCGACGGTGGCGTAGCGCGGGACGCGGATGCTGGTGGCTGTGACTTCGCGGTTTTGCATCCACTGCAGGCGTTTTGACAGCTGATAGACGGAATCACCTTCGGGCATAGTGGGGTCTATGTTCCAATTTCTGCGCAAAATCTTCAACACTGTCTTCAACTCCGGGCCGACGCCGGAAGAGTCGCTTGTGGGGTTCTTCCCGGACATGGACGCCGCGGTCGAGTGGGCGCGCGGGGTGCTCGCGGAGACCGGCACCGACCCCAAAGAGCAGTTTGTGCGCGCGGTGAAAGACGTGCGCGAGGCGAATCCTCGACTTGGCCTTGCGGCGGCGAATCACCTGGTGAAGCAGCTAGTTTAGAATGTTTGTTCGAATTTGAGTTTTACGTGTCGGACGCGTTGTTACATTGACACCCAACACCCGCGAAATGTTGCGGAAAGGAGGGTGTCATGAACGGAATCGCCGAGCTCGTGGACCAGGTCGCCGACGGCCTGTCGCAGTTGCGCCAGCTTCTGGACGATCCATCGGCCCTCCCCCTCGCCACCATCACCCGCGACATCGCGCGCCTCGAACGCGCGATGGATAAGAAGGCCTACGTGGACGCCGCCTTCGCGCAGGCGTGCGTGCTGGCGGACGCCGGCAAGCTGGTCGGCGCGAACCACCCGGACGCGTACCTGACCGAAAAGCTCGGCATCTCGCGCGGCGAGGCGTACAACCGCATCGCACGGGCGAAGGCGCTTTTCGATGCTCCGCCGGAGCCTCCGGAGCCTGAAGACTTCTTCTTCGAAGAGGACTGCACTGAAGATGACCGCCTTGCTGCCGAGGAGGCCGCGCGCAAGGCCGCCGAGGAGGAAGCGGAGCGCCGCCGCAAGGACCAGGAGGAGGCGCGCAAGCGTGCCGACGAGGTCCCGGCCGCCAAGCAGGACATCATCCGCCGCGAGCTGGACAAGCTGCTCAAGGCAGCCGAGGGCGAGCGGATGCGCATCTACGCCCGCGCGATGGAGCAGGCCAAATACCGCGACGAGAAGGACCTACGGCTGTTTGTGAAGCGCCTGGTCGCCGAAGCCAACAAGCCCTACGTGAAGGCGAACCCGAACGCGGGCTTTGAAAAGCGCGACGCCTCGCTGGGCAGGGAGAACGTGGACGGCACCTTCGACGTGACGCTGTCGATGACCCGCGCCGACTACGCGCTCTACAAGGCGCTCACCGACAAAGGGTTGTCGCCGAACTCCAACATCCCGGAGGAACTCCAGGGCGACCGGGACCCGCGCACCAAAGGCCAGCGCCGCTACGACCAGTACATGGCCATCCTGCGCCAGTACGAGGAGGGACAGCAGGCCGCGAACGGCGGCGCGGCGTCGGTGGTTGTGTCGATCACGCTCGACGACCTCGCCGAGGCCGACGCCAACACCTTGTTCCAAACCAACGTCGGAGTGGAGCTCGACGCCTTCGACTTGGTCCGGCTCGGAATGGACGGCACGAGCGACTTCCTGCTCACCGTCGACGGGCTTTCCGGGGTGCCGCTGCACCTCGGCCGGTCGCGGAGGCTCGCGTCGGTGGGCCAGCGCATCGCCATGTTCGCAGTCCAGGGGGTGTGCTCCTGGGCCGGCTGCACGACCTCCATGAGCGAGTGCGAGGCCCACCACATCATCTCTTGGTTGCGGTATGGGGCGACCGACATCGAGAACCTCACCGGCCTGTGCCCCACCCACCACAGGTGCAACAACGACCGCAGGGACGGCTCGTTCAACAAGGGCTACATGGACTACGACCCCGACACCGGCGGTGCCGTTTTGGTCAAAGCCGACGGCACCCGCCACACCAACACCACGGACCCCGCCATGCACTCGGCGGTCAACCGGATCAAGGCGAAACGAGCCTCAGCGTCGGCGCCGCCACCTGCGGAAACGCACTGGCCCACCTCCCCGCCGCCACCGGGGCGCGCGGGGCACGCTGCCCATGCGAATCAGCCAAACCACCGACCCAATCGACCTGGTCACCGCATGCCGATGCGGCCCTAAACAGCATGCGCCGCACCGTGAATTCGCCCTCGCCTTAGTCCTCGAAGGACAGGCCGTGGGCGGGACCGCGCGCGCCTGGGCCCCTGTCTTCGTCGCCGTCGAGCTCCCCCAACGCCTCCGCGACGCTTCTGCCGCGCCGCTTCGGGGGCGCCGACGCGCGCCCGCCGATCTTCGCGCCCTTGTGAGTCGCCGTCGCCCCGTACTCCTTCAGCGAGAAGGCGGGCCCGCCATCGAGCTTTTCCACGGCCAGCGGCTGCATCCGGCCGGCCCGCACCGCGTCGGTAAGGGCGCCGACCACCAGCGGCATCGGGTCGCCGACCCCGTCCGGAAACGTGTCGAAGAACGTGGTCATGGTCCTACCGCCGCGGGTGACGTGGGCGGCCAACAGCCCATCCACCAACACCACCATCGCGCCCGCCGAGCGGGTCGGCCCCTGCGCCGGCCACGGCAGCGCCGCCCCGTAGGGGTTCGCCGGGTCGGTCGCCGCCAGCACGTGGACGTGCGGCTCCCGGGCCCCCGAGGGCCAGCCGACCACGTCGTCGGAGTCCTGGTGGCCGCGCAGCCGGTCGATCGTCGCCGGGGTGGAAAACTGCGAGGCGCCGAGCCCCTCCACCAGGTAGCCGCGCATCGCCTTGCCGGACGCCTCGAACCCGGACAGCGTCTTGTAGGCCAGCGCGAACCCGCCGAGGATGTCCTCGGCGACCACCGAGCCGCGGGTGACCACCCCGTAGCGGTCCAGAAGCGACTCGCCCAAAGCCACCGACCGGCGGGTCGCGTCGTCGTCAGGCGTGGGCGTCAGCGACCAGCGCCCCACCATGTCCGGCGGCACACTCGCCGCAAACGAGGTCCGCCCCGAGCGCACCCTGCTTCTCGACGGCCTCCGCCTCGCCCTGTGCGCCGCCTTGCCGTCGGCGAGCCGCGCCCGGATCGGCGCGAACGAGTCGGGGGCCAAAAACCCGGCCTCGACCAGGTCCCACATGGCCTCGCGCAGCTCCTCGGTCGTGGTGGTGGGCTCGAGCAGGTCCGTGAACAGGAACCCGCCGCCGCGGCGCACCTTCTCCATCACCTGGGATTGGGTCAGTGACAGCAGTGGTTCGTCGACCTGCGGCGCGAGCTGGGCGGCGTAGTCCGCGGGCAGCAGCATGATCCACGGGTCGCGGGCGCCCGCCTTGCCGGCGCCGACGATGGCGATCTCGCCCGAGGCGGTCAGTTCGTCGAGCATCACCGGCGAGTAGTCGCCAACCCGGGCCGGCAGGATGTGGGACTCCCACGCGCTGGCCGGCAGCCGCACCCCGGCGAGCTGCTCCAGCACCGAGTAGACCCCGTCCGCCCCGCGCAGCGCCGGCGTGACCCCCACAGGGGCGACGTTCGACCACGCGGGCAGGAATCGTCCATAAGCAGACTGCGACACCGGCCTGGTTTGGGCGCGCGCCGCCGCCAGCGAGCGGGTGCGGATGATGCGCAGCACCTCGGCCGCGACGTATTCCTCTTCCTCGACGCCCTGCCGGTAGCGGCCCGGGATGACCTTGTCCTTGTCCACCAGCGGCTGCAGCGCCGCGTGCGCCGCGCCGACCGCCAGCCCGAATGCGTCGGCCAAATCACGCAGCGTAAACGGCCCGCGGGTGCGCACCCAGCGGCCCACCAGCTGCGCCAGCGCGTCGGGGATGGTCTGCACCTGGGCGGCGACGCCGGGCGGGACGGGCACGCCGAGGCCGTCGCGAAGCAGCGGCGCGTCGAGGACTTGGGCGACGTGCTCGCGCCCGCCGATGCGCACCCGCATCATCCGCGCCCCCAAGGCCTGCTCCAACGACTCGAGGGGGACTTCGGTGTGGAGGCGGAGCTCGTCGATAGGCACGGGCCCCACGATGCGCAGGGTGTCGGCGAACTGCTCGCTCGTCGAAGCGCGGCCGAGCCGGCGAAGCGTGGCGTCCACCTCCGCGATGATGTCCGCGTCCAAGAGTTCCCGCAGCTCAACGGTGCCGAGCAGCTTGGCCAGCAGCGACGGGTCGAGCGAGAGCGCCGCCGCCCGCTTCTCCGCCAGCGGGGTGTCGCCCTCGTACATGAACGCGCCGGTGTAGTTGAACAGCAGCGACGAGGCGAACGGGCTGGGCTGGTCCGTGGTCACCTCGGCGATGCGCACCCGGCGCGTGTTGATGTCCCGCATGACCTCCTGCAACGCCGGGAGATCGTAGACGTCCTGGAGGCATTCGCGCACCGTCTCCAGGATGATGGGAAAACTCGGGTAGTTGCGGGCCACATCCAACAACTGCTCGGCGCGCTGGCGCTGCTGCCACAGGGGCGCGCGCTTGCCGGGGTTGCGGCGCGGCAGCAGCAGGGCGCGGGCGGCGCACTCGCGGAACCTCGAGGCGAACAGGGCGGAGTTGCCTACCTGCTCGGTGACGATGTCGGCGATCTCGTCGGCGTCGAATTGGAAGATCGCCCCGTCCGGCTCCTTGTCGCCCTGCGGCAGGCGCAGCACGATGCCGTCGTCGCCGGCGACCGCCTGGGCGTCCATGCCGGTCTCCTGCGCGACCCGCCAGCCGGTGGCCAGCGCCCACGCCGCGTTGACCCCCTTGCCGAAGGGGGTGTGCAGCACCACGCGCCAGTCCCCCAGCTCGTCGGTGAACCGCTCGAGCACCAGCGTCGTCTCGTCCGGCAGGATGCCGGTGGCCTCCTCCTGCTCCTCGAGGTATTGCAGCAGGTTGGTCCGCGCCCGCTCGTCCAGGCTCTCATCCAGGGAGCTTTTTGCTTCTCGACGAAACGCGCCCAGCGCCTTGCCCAGCTCATAAGGCCTGCCGAGCCCGTCGCCGGTCCAGAACGGCAGGCGGCCGGTGTGGCCCGGCGCGGGCGAGACCTGGACCTGGTCGCGGGTGATGTTCTCAATGCGCCAGCTGGAGGCCCCGAGGGTGAACACGTCGCCGACGCGGGACTCGTAGACCATTTCCTCGTCGAGCTCGCCGACGCGACGGGGTGCTTTGTCGTCCGCGCCGACCAGGAACACGCCGAACATGCCGCGGTCCGGGATGGTGCCGGCGTTGGTCACCGCGACCCGCTGGGCGCCCGGGCGGGCCTTGAGGGTGGAGCCTTCGAGGATGGCGCGGGGCCTGAGTTCCGCGAAGTCCGTGGAGGGGTAGACGCCGATGACCAGGTCGATCACCGAGTCGAACACCTCGCGCGCCAGGTCCCTGTACGGCCAGGCGCGGCGCACCGTGTCGTACCACTCGTCGACGTCGAGGTCCTCCACCGCGACCGCCGCCACGGTCTGCTGCACCAGCACGTCGAGCGGGCTGCGCGGGGTGTGCAGCTCCTCGATGAGGCCCTCGCGCATCCGCGGCACCGTCACCGCCGTCTGCACCAGGTCGGAGCGGTGCTTCGGGTAGAAGGTGCCCTCGGAGACCGCGCCGACGGTGTGCCCGGCGCGGCCCACGCGCTGCAGGCCGGAGGCCACCGAGGGCGGCGACTCCACCTGGATGACCAGGTCCACCGCGCCCATGTCGATGCCCAACTCCAGCGAGGAGGTGGACACCACCGCGCGCAGGGTGCCCTCTTTGAGCATGGTTTCGGTCTGGGCGCGCTCGTCCTTGCTCACGCTGCCGTGGTGGGCCCGGGCGATCACGTTGGCGGCGTGGCCGGCGGTGTCCACCGACTTCATCAGCTGCGCCGGCGGCCGCCTCGTCTGCGGCGAGAGCGCCTCCGGGTCGTGTTCCTTGGCCCACAGCTCGTTGAGTTGGCTGGTCAGCCGCTCCGCGGTGCGGCGCGAGTTCACGAACACGATGGTGGAGCGGTGCGCCATCACCTCGTCGTACACCGCGCGCTCGATGTGGGGCCAGATGGAGTTCACGGCGCCCGGCGGCGCTGCAGGCTCAGCTTCGTCCAGCGCGTCATCGAAGACCGCGTCGCCGATCGTGGAGGCGTCCTCCGGCACCGGCAGGTCGGACATGTCGTCCACCGGCACCCGCACGTCGAGGTGCCAGCGCTTCTCCGCAGGTGGGTTGATGATGGTGGTCTTGGGCCCCAGAAAGTTCGCCACCGCCTCGATTGGGCGCACCGTGGCCGACAGGCCGATGCGCTGGAAGTCCCCCGCCAGCCGCCGCAGCCGCTCCAGCGAGAGCGCAAGGTGCACGCCGCGCTTCGTGCCGGCCAGGGCGTGGATCTCGTCCACGATCACGGTGTCCACCGTCTGCAAGATGCCCGCCGCCTTCGAGGTGAGCATGAGGTACAGCGACTCCGGCGTGGTGATCAGGATGTCCGGGGGCTTGCGCACCTGCCGGTTGCGCTCGGACTGCGGGGTGTCGCCGGAGCGCACCCCGACCGAGATGTCCGGCATGTCGCGGCCCAGCTTCTGCGCCACCCGCGCGATGCCCGCCAGCGGCGCGCGCAGGTTGTTCTCCACGTCCACGCCCAGCGCCTTCAGGGGCGAGATGTAGAGGACTCGCACGCCGCCGTGGGTGGAGGCGGAAGCTCCGTCGATAGGCAAGGCTTGCTGCCCGGCGCGCTCCACCAGCGAGTTCAGCGACCACAGAAACGCCGCGAGCGTTTTACCGGAGCCCGTAGGGGCCACCACCAGCGCGTTTTCGCCGTCGGAGATCGCGCGCCACGCCTGTTCCTGCACCGCGGTCGGCGCCGCGAAGACGTCCCCGAACCACTGGGCCACCTGCGGGTGGAAGCGGCTGAGGATCGGCGCGTTCATCACGCCAACCTTAGCGGTAGAGTCGGTTGCATGACTGCTCAGTACTCGGATTCCCGGCTGACCAACCTCATCGCCGAGGGCACCGGCGAGATCCTCAAGGGCGTGCGCGGCGTGGGCCTGTTGCGGGGCCGCGAGCTCGGCGAGGCGGGCGACGAGCTCGCCCAAAGCTGGATCTCCAGGGTGCTTTCGCAGCACAGGCCTGACGACGGCTTCCTGTCGGAGGAAGCCGCCGACAACCAGGACCGCCTGTCCAAGGACAGGGTCTGGATCGTCGACCCCCTCGACGGCACGAAGGAGTTCGCCACCGGCCGCCAGGACTGGGCGGTGCACGTCGCACTCGTGGAGGACGGGGTGCCCACCCACGCCGCGGTGGGCCTGCCGGATTTGGGTGTCGTGTTCAAGTCCTCCGACGTCCGCCACGTCTCCGGGCCGTTCGCGGGCAAGGTGGCAATGTCGAGGAACAGGCCCCCGGCCGTCGCGAAGCATGTCGCCCAAGCCTTGGACTTTGAGGTGCAACCCGTGGGCTCGGCGGGCGCGAAGGCGATGCACGTGCTGCTGGGCGACTACGACGCCTACGTCCACGCCGGCGGCCAGTACGAGTGGGACCAGGCCGCGCCCGTGGGCGTCGCGCTCGCTGCGGGGCTGCACGCCTCGCGCCTCGACGGCACCCCGCTGCACTACAACAACGCGGATACCTACATCCCCGATATCGTGATCTGCCGGCCCGAACTTGCCGACGACATTCTGGAGGCCGCCGCCCGCTACCGCGACGAGCACGGCACCTTTGAAGGAGTAGCCAAGTGATTTCCACCCCGTACGAGGACCTGTTGCGCGACGTGTTGGAAAACGGCGCCGCGAAGGGCGACCGCACCGGCACCGGCACCCGCAGCGTGTTCGGCCGCCAGATCCGCTACGACCTTTCCGAGTCCTTTCCCCTGCTGACCACGAAGAAGGTGTACTTCAAGGGAGTCGTCGGCGAGCTGCTGTGGTTCCTGCGCGGCGATTCCAACGTGCGCTGGCTGCAGGACAACGGGGTGCGCATCTGGAACGAGTGGGCCGACGAAAACGGCGAGCTCGGCCCCGTCTACGGCGTGCAGTGGCGCTCCTGGCCCACCCCCGACGGCGGGCACATCGACCAGATCGAAGAGGTCCTGCGCACCCTGCGCGAGAACCCCGATTCGCGCCGCAACCTCGTCTCCGCCTGGAACGTGGCCGAGCTGGACAAGATGGCGCTGATGCCGTGCCACCTGCTATTCCAGCTCTACGTCGCCGACGGGAAGTTGAGCATGCAGGTGTACCAGCGCAGCGCCGACATGTTCCTCGGTGTGCCCTTCAACATCGCCTCCTACGCGCTTTTGACCCACATGTTCGCCCAGCAGGCGGGCCTTGAGGTCGGCGAGCTGATCTGGACGGGCGGCGACTGCCACATCTACAACAACCACCTCGACCAGGTGCGCGAGCAGCTGACCCGCGACGCCCGCGAGTACCCGCAGCTGCGCCTGCGCAAGGCGGCGTCGATCTTCGACTACGACTTCGACGACATCGAGGTTGAGGGCTACGACCCCCACCCCACCATCAAGGCGGAGGTGTCCGTATGACCCTGGGCGCAATCTGGGCGCAAAGCCTCGACGGCGTCATCGGCGACGGCGCCGGCATGCCGTGGCACCTGCCCGAGGACCTCAAGCACTTCAAGGAGACCACCCTGGGCAGCCCCATCATCATGGGGCGGCGCACCTGGGAGTCGCTGCCCGTGCGCCCGCTGCCGGGCCGCAAAAACATTGTGCTGTCCTCGCGCGAGGCCGACGAGTGGTCGGACGGCGCGTCCGTGTGCCGCGACATCCCGGACCTGGAGTCGGACGCGTGGATCCTCGGCGGCGCCCAGGTCTACGAGGCCACCCTGGACGAGGTGGATGTCATCGAGCGCACACTTATCGACGTCCATCCGGACCTCCCCGCACACAAAGCCGTCCACGCGCCCCGCATCGACGACGCCTTCGAGCTGGTCCGCGACGGCGAGTGGCAGACCTCCACGACCGGTCTGCGCTACAAGTTCCAACGTTTTGAAAGGGTTTGACATGACCGTTGCCGCACCTGAGACCTCCTCGCACGTGACCATCTTCGCCGCGGAGTGGTGCCCGTTCTGCCGCAAGCTGCGCGAGCGCCTCGACCGCACCGAGACCCCCTACGACCTGGTCGACGTGGACGCCGACGGCATGGACGAGGTCAACGCCTGGATCGAGTCCGTCAACGACGGCAACCGCATCGTGCCCACCGTGCTGTACTCCGACGGCACCTATGCCACCAACCCGGAGGCCTCGGCGGTGCGCGCGAAGCTGCGCGAGCTCACCGGCGAGGAGTAGCTAACCTCCGAAATCTTTGAGCGCAGCCTCGGCGGCCCACCACCCGGGCATGCCGTGCACCCCGGCGCCGGGCGCGGTCGAGGACGAGGCCATGTACAGCCCCTTGCGCAGCCGGTGCGGCTGCCGAAGCAGCAGCTGCGCCCCGTCCATCGCGCCGCCGGCGATGTCGCCTCCGACGAGGTTGGGGTTCCACGCCTCCAGCTCGCGCGGGGGCGTTTCTATTTTGTCCTTCACCACCGCGCGGAAACCGGGCGCGGACCGCTCGATCTGCGCGGTGATCTTTTCCGCCACCTCGCCGGGGTGGCGCTCCCGGTAGCCGTGCGGGACGTGGGCGTAGGTCCACAGCACCAGCCCGCGCGAGGGGTCGGCGGCGTACTGCTGCGCCGCCATCACGAACGGCCGCTTGGGCATTTCTCCCCTGGCCACGTCCCTTTCGGCCGCCACAATCTCGTCCGCGGTGCCCCCGACGTGCACCGTCGCGGCCTTACCCACCCGCGGGTCGGCCCACGGCACCGGGGCATCCAGCAGGAAGTCCACCTTGTGTACCCCGGGGCCGTAGCGCCACCGGCGCATGGACCGGGTGCGGCGGGCGGGCAGCGACGTGCCGTCGAGAGGCAGCACCTGCTTCGGGGTGAGGTTCACAATCACCGCGTCCGCGTCCGGGAGGGCGCGGACCTCCTCGCCGCGGCGGACCTGACCGCCGTGCTCCTCGACGATCCTGGCCAGTGCAGCCGTGACCGCGCCCGAGCCGCCTTCCGCCACCGGCCACCCGCGCGTCATGCCCAGCGCGCCGAACAGTAGGCCGAACGCCCCGGTAAACGGCCGCGACGGCGAAGTGATCGCGTGCGTGGCGCTGCCGGCGAACAGGGCGCGGGCCTCCTCGGTGCGAAACGCGGCCCGCCCCAGCGCGGTGGCCGGCCACAGCCCGCGCGCGCCGAACCGCGCCAGCGCGACCGGGTGGCGGGGCACGCGCGGCATCGGCGCCAGCACGTCTTCCACGATGCCGTCGACGTGGCGCACAACGGGTGCGTGCAGCCGCTCCCACGCCCTGCCGTCCGCGCCGAGCCCCGCGGCCGTCTCTTCCAGCGTGCCCGCCAGTACCGCCGCGCCGCTGTCGAGCGGGTGCGCCATCTCGTACGGCGCGCGCAGCCAGCGCACCCCGTAGTCCTCCAGCCGCAGCGCGCGGAAGGCCGGGCTGGCGGCCCCGAAGGGGTGGCAGGCGGCGCCGAGGTCGACCAGCGTGGCGTCGTGAAGCTTCTGTGTTGACGCCGCGCCCCCGACCTCGGCCGCACGCTCGAGCACCTCCACCCGCCACCCGCCGACCGCGAGGCGCGCGGCGGCCGTGAGCCCGTTGGGCCCGGCGCCGACGACAACTGCCAAAGGTTTCACCGTGCCGATGGTAGCTAGACTGCTGCCCATGAACGCGAAACAGATTGGTTGGGCACTGCACTGGGTCGTGCGCATGGTGGCGTTTGGGCTGCTCATGCCGTACGCGTTATTCAAACTTGGGCTGATGCAGATGGGCAAGCCGGACTTCCCGGAGCTTCTGATCACCCTCGGCGAGAAGTCCCCGATGGGCCTGCTGTGGACCTTCATGGGCTTCTCCCCCGTCGTGCAGTTCCTCGCCGGTCTGGCCGAATTCGTCGCCGCCATCTTGCTGCTGTGGCGGCGCACCGCGTGGCTCGGCGGGCTGATCGGCTTCATCGATCTGGCCGTGGTGTGGCTTCTCAACATGACCTTCGACGTGCCCGTGAAGATCCCCTCGGCGTTCCAGGCGCTGCTGTACCTGCTGGTGCTGGCGCCGTGGCTGCCGCGCCTGTTCCGCTTCCTCGCCGGGCGTGCGACGGAGGCCGTGGAGCCGCCGCGCGTGATCACCAACGAGAAGGTCCACCGCGTAACCCGCTTCTTCCCCGCCGTGGCCGCGGTGGTCGCGCTCGGCGCGGGCGGGTTCGTGATGGTCAACGGCATCCCGCGCGCGCTCGACCGCGAGGGCACCGAGCTTTCCGGCGTGTACTCGGTCGCAGGCGGCAACATCGAGCCCGCGCCTGAACTCGCGGACGACCGCCGCTGGTCCGAGATCGCGTTCGGCTCCTTCGACGGCTTCGAGGCCGGCAACTTCTACCGCGTCGAGGGCGAAACCCCGGAGGGTGACTTCCATGGGCTCGCTGCCTTACGACGAGCCTCCGGCGACCTCCACGAAGGCTTCTACACCCTCAACGGCGACCGCGTGACCATCCAGCTCACCGCCCCCATGACCGACGACGGCGTCAACGCCGCCCCGCGAGGCCCCATCGAGGAAACGCTGGAATTCACTTGGCGCGCTGAGGGCGATGGGCTCGAGCTTTCGCCTATCGACGGCACCACCGACGCCTTCGAGCTGACCCCCTCCAAGCTCGGCACCACCCTGCTGGACCGGCCGTTCACCTGGGTTTCCCCGCCGTTCAACCGGTAGTTCGGGTGGGTAGGCGGCGCGTGACCGCCTATTCGCCGTGTTTCTTGTTCCATCGATACCTGCGGAAGTGAAAGATCGGCAGGATAAAGACGTAGTACACGCCAAGAGTCCAGGCGACTGGAATGAGCATGTTTGAAAGCCAAGTGCCGGAACCGTCGTTAACAGGAAACACAACGTACATGGCGATTACAGCGAGAGGCACGATAACGAAACTCTGCCACCATGGCGGAACCCATGGCGCTCCATTTTCCTCTCGCGCGGCAAGTGCCCCGCCGAAGCCCATTTCAAACCTGGACCCCATTCAGAAACCTCCTCAAGACAGAAGTGCCGAGATACCCTCGGAGAGGATCTCACGTGGGCTGGTGTGGTGCGCCGCATGGAGGCGCGCATAGGTCGGGGCCTGCTCCGGGTCGATGGCAACGCGCCTTTCGTCGGGCGCCATGGGAGCGGTCAGGGCGGCGCCGATCACTAGGTTTGATAACCGGTAGGAAGTTCCCAACGGATCCGGAGCGCCCGCTCGCTCGAGCAGCACGCACATACGTTCAGAAAGCGCCAGGTACGCAGGGCCCCTGGGTGCCCGCATCCCGATGACTTGGCCTGCCCACCGGTGGGCCGTGAGATGCGAGAAAAAGTCTTGCATCAGGGTAGACAGGTCGGCGTTGCGGATCGATTCGTTCATCACGGGATCGTCTGCAAGCGCTGTGTCGAGGGCGAGGTCAAACAAGTCGTCGACTGATTCGACGCGGGAATACAAGCTGGCGGGAGCGACCTCCACCTGCTGCGCCACAGCCCTGAGGGTGAGCGCTCTCAATCCACCTTCATCCAGCAGTCTCACCGAGACCCTCGCAATCTCCGCAATGTCCACGGCGCGGTGGCGTTGCACAGGTTTTCGGTGTTCCCAGTAGCTCACCCCACCAGGCTAACCAAACATGCCCGCAACAACTATCCGTCCTATGTTAGTTTTGCAGCATGCTGGATGCCACGAAGCTCCCGATCGTCCATGAGGGCACGCGCTTACGGCCCCTCTCCGAGCTGGACGCGGACGCGTACGCAAGCGGAACCAAAGATGAAGCCGTGCTGCGCTTCGGCCACTTACCCGAACCCGACTACACCCCCGAATCCGTGCGACGGTTGATCCGCGGAGAGATCGCGGCGGGCCTCTCGTCTGGCACGCTGGCGGTCCTCGCACTTGCCAACGCCGCGACGAACCAGTTCGTGGGCTCCCTAGTACTTTTCGACGTCAGCCCCGAGGCCGCCGAGGTCGGGTTCTGGATCCATCCCGATGCGCGAGGAAATGGACACGCCCGCCGGGCGCTGGAATTGGCATCGCGTTTCGCCCGCGACAGTGGACTTCGGACTTTGACGGCACGCACACTTCCAGAGAACGAGCCTTCCCAGCGGTGTTTGACCAGTGCAGGATTCCGCGAGACCGGGAGAAGCGCAGGAACCACGCCCGCGGGGCTGCAGGAGGAGTTGCTCCATTATCAGCGCGACCTCGCGCCTGCCCACCAGTGGCCGTTGGCGACGGAACGGCTCCAGCTCCGACTCCACGAACGAGGCGACGCCAGTTGGCTCCACAACCTTTATGCACAACCTGACGTTGCCCGCTACCTGCTGGACGAGCCGTGGACCGCGGAAGTCGCGCGAGAAAAGCTCGGCGAGCGCCTAGCCAAGACCGGTCTCGACGACGAGGCCGGCGCGCTCGCACTGGTCATCGAGCATGACGGCGCCCCCATCGGAGACGTCGCACTGTGGCTCACCGATAAGGAGCACCGCCAGGGTGAAATCGGATGGGTTCTGAACCCGAAGTTTGGAGGACAAGGTTTCGCCAGCGAAGCCGTCCGAGCGGTCCTTGCCCTCGGGTTTGACCACTATCGCCTCCACCGCATCACGGCACAGATGGATGCGCGCAATAACGCCTCAGCAGCACTCGCCCGCCGCGTCGGGCTCAGGCTCGAAGCGCATCACGTCCAGGACTGGTACAGCAAGGGCGAATGGACCGACACCCTCGTCTACGCGCGGCTTGCCTCAGAGAGCTAAAACCAATGAACGCCTCTACCCGGCAATGGAGGCCATTCGAACAATCCCCAACCCAGCTAGTTCGCGTCCATCCTGACTAGTCCCCCTCTCACTGTTTTTGAGTCCTCATCTCACGGTTCAACGGATAACGAAGCCCCACAAAACCAAAAGCGCAGGCCCGTTGGTCTTTCAGCGGACAACCACAAGCTCACCGCGTTCCCCTACCGATGCCCTGTGCACATAGAGCCCAAGTGTTTTGACGCTTGCCGCTTCACAGATCGCACCACCTGGAACACGATTTTCCAGGTGACCCGATCTAACAACGCTGTGCGAGAACATCCACATGCGGCCTAATGCCGGCCACGCATCGAGAGTGAACAGAGATTGCTTGAAAGCCAGCCGACTTCAACTGTTTTAGCAGCTCTAGCTCTGACCAGTAGTAAGCCTCAGTAATTGCATGCTCGAACGGAGCCCCTTGTTCCCCCAAAAACGCTCCGAGAAGAAGAGATCCACCTGGCCTAAGAGTCCTAGCAAATTCGCCCAGAACCAAGCCCCAGTCATCTGGCCGCAAATGAATCAATGAGTACCAGGCAAGAATCCCTCCGAGACTGGAGGCCTTAAGGGGCAGATTCGACAAGTCACCCAAAACGAAGTTGGTGGAAGGAAATCTATTCTTCGCAATCTCAATGAACTCTGGGACCATATCTAGCCCGACTACTTCACATTTCAAAGTTCGCAGTAGGTCCGTCCAGTGTCCGGGACCCGACCCCGCATCCAGCACCGGACCATTGACCATTCTCCCCCATTCAGAAATGAGTGCTACGTCTTGCGGACTCATATTCTGAATGGACCCCAAGGCCTCAACGTATTCGGGAGCGCGCTTTGCATACGCATCCCTTACGACGTCGTACAACGTGCCTCCGTCAACTCCATGCCAATCGCGTGACAATTGGAAAGTCTAACCCAATCCCAACAGTGCGTTTCTGGGTAAACGCAATCGAAAATCAAGAGATGAATGAAAGCAAGCTACCCTCTGACGGCGACATCCGTGCAGACACGGAGCTCTCACTTTAGGACGGGCAGATAGGGAGCCCCTTCAAGAGAGGCAATGTCGTCCTCGGGGAGTTTCCTGAAATGAATCAAAAGTTAACCGAAACCCCCGCAAAAAATTTGCGCCCCAGAGAGGAATCGAACCTCCGACACCGGCTTTAGGAGAGCCGTGCTCTATCCACTGAGCTACTAGGGCAATGGCGTAAGAGTACCGCAGCGGTTGCCCGCGCCGAAAACAGGCTCGCAAGCACTTCCGCCGCAACCTACGGTCCGGTAGGGTTTGAGCGAAAAGCCCCCTACCCTGCGAGGCGCCCATGACTGCCCTGAAAACCGGCCAAGTCCAGCGCACGTATGTGGTCGCGGACCGCGGCGACCGGCCAGCCGTGCGCGGCTGGTTCCACCTCGTCGCCGCCGCCCTGTCGGCCATCTCCTCGGCCGTGCTGATCACGTTCGGCTGGATGACCCTGCCGTGGCCACAGGCCCTCGGCGTGACCATCTACGGCGCCGGCGTGGTGCTGCTGTTCGCCGTCTCCGCGATGTACCACCGGTGGCCGTGGCGCTCGCCCGGGGCGGTGATGTGGTGGCGCCGAGCCGACCACGCCACCATCTCCGTGTTCATCGCCGCCACCTACACCCCGCTGTGCCTGATCGTCTTCGAGCCGCACACCGCCGCGATCATGCTGGCGGTGGCGTGGGCGGGAGGCATCGGCGGGGCTGTGCTCAACCTGGTGTGGATCAACCACCCGCGGTGGCTCGACGTGGTGGTCTACGTGGGGCTGGGCTGGATCATCGTGCCGCTTTTGCCAACACTGTGGAGCTCGGCCGGCCCCGCGGTGGTGTGGCTACTGTTCGCCGGCGGCGTGGTCTACACGCTCGGCGCACTGGTGTACGGCTTCAAGTGGCCGGGGCGCTCTGCGCGCTACTACGGCTACCACGAGCACTTCCACACCGCGACCGTCGTCGCCGCCGTGTGCCACCTCGTCGCCATTTGGATGGTGGTTGTGGGCCACTGAGACTAGAGTGGCGCATGTGACTACCTTCAATCGCCGCACATTCCTCAAGTCCGCCGGTGCAGCAGCCGCCACCGCCGCGCTCGCCGGCAGCGCCTCAGCTGCCCTCTCCCCCGCCGCCCAGGCGCAGCAGCGCCGGGTGCTTGGCACGGTGGTGGACTATTCGGCTGGCGTGCCGTCGGCAAGCGCTGTGAAAGCCGCGGGCCACATGGGCGCGGTGCGCTACGTCTCCGACCGCCGCCCCGGCGCCGAGTGGATGCGCGGCAAGCCGGTGACCATCGGCGAGACCCGCGACTACAAGGCCAACGGCCTCGCCGTCGCCTCGGTGTACCAGTTCGGCCGCGCCGAGACCGCCGACTGGAAGCGCGGCGCGCTCGGTGCCGCCGCCCACGCGCCGAAGGCGATGGCGCTGCACACCGCCGCCGGCGGCCCGCAAGGCCGCCCGATCTACGTGGCCATCGACGACAACCCCACCCTCGACCAGTTCAACAACCAGATCAACCCGTACCTGAAGGCCATGGGCACCGCGTTCAACGCGGCCGGCTACCAGCTCGGCGTGTACGGCAACTACTACACCATCGCCTGGTGCCTGGAAGACGGCATCGGCTCCTACTTCTGGCAGCACGACTGGGGTTCCCAGGGCAAGATCCACCCGCGCGCGAACCTGCACCAGGCGCGCGGGCAGCAAGCAACTATCCAGGGGATTCAGGTGGACATCAACAACGTCTACACCTCCGACTGGGGCCAGTGGACCCCGGGGCAGGCCTCCACGCTGACAAACATGACGCCGGACGACTGGTCCAACCTGCTCCAAGGCAGCAGCCAGCTCTCGTCGTCGCTGTTCAGAAGGTAGCGCAACAAAAAATGGCCCGGACAAACCGGGCCATTTTCTATTGCCAACTCAAGCGGCGCTCTAGTGGTCGACGGGAGCTTCGACGCCGACGCCGGTCAGGGAGCGGACCTCCATCTCCGCCTGCAGCTCGTCGAAGTTGTCCGGCTTGCCCAGGTAGGTGCCGACGATGCCGGCGAGGAAGCCGAGCGGGATGGACACCAGGCCCGGGCTGGTCAGCGGGAAGATGGACCAGTCGGCGTTGGGGAACATCGCGGTCGGGCTCCCGGAGACCGCCGGCGACAGGGCGATCAGCACCAGCGCGGAGATCAGGCCGGTGTAGATCGACGCCACCGCGCCGGTGGTGTTGAAGCGCTTCCAGTACAGGGAGTACAGGATGGTCGGCAGGTTCGCGGACGCCGCGATGGCGAACGCCAGGGAGACCAGGAAGGCCACGTTCTGCTGCATCGCCAGGATGCCCAGGACGATGGCGACGATACCCAGGATCACCACGGTGATGCGGGAGACGCGGACCTGCTCTTCTTCGGTGGCCTGGCCGTCGCGAAGCACTGCGTCGTAGACGTCGTGGGCGATGGAGGCGGAGGCGGTGATGGCCAGGCCGGCGACCACCGCAAGGACCGTCGCGAAGGCGACCGCGGAGATCAGCGCCATGAAGATGGAGCCGCCGAGCTCGAATGCGAGCAGCGGGGCCGCCGAGTTCGCGCCGCCGGGGGCGGCGAGGATGCGGTCCGGACCGACGAAGGCGGCTGCAGCGTAACCCAGGATCAGAGTGAGCAGGTAGAAGGAACCGATGAGCACGATCGCCCAGGTCACGGACTTACGCGCCTCCTTGGCGGTGGGCACGGTGTAGAAGCGCATCAGCACGTGCGGCAGACCCGCGGTGCCGAGCACCAGCGACAGGCCAAGGGAGACGAAGTCCAGCTTGGTGGTGGTGGTCTTGCCGTATTTCAGGCCCGGCTTCATAATATCCTCGGCCTGGTAGCCCTTCTCCGCGATGTAGCTGGAGGCAGAGTGGGTGTCGATGGCCTGATCGAACACGGCGGTCAGGCCGCCCTTAGCCATAATGAACGCCAGAACCGACATGATCAGCACGCCGGCGATGAGCAGCACGGCCTTGATCATCTGCACGTAGGTGGTGCCCTTCATGCCGCCAACGAGGACGTAGATGATCATGATCACGCCGACGATGCCCACGCAGATCGCCTGCGCGGTAAAGGAGTGCAGGTTCAGCAGCACCGACACCAGCGAACCGGCGCCGGCCATCTGGGCGATCAGGTAGAACAGCGACACAAACAGGGTGCCGAACGCCGCGGCGACGCGCACCGGCTTCTGGCGCAGGCGGAACGACAGCACGTCCGCCATGGTGAAGCGGCCGACGTTACGCAGTGGCTCGGCCACGAGCAGCAGCGCTACCAGCCACGCCACGAAGAAGCCGATGGAGTACAAAAAGCCGTCGTAGCCGTTGAGCGCGATTGAACCGACGATGCCGAGGAAGGATGCGGCGGACAGGTAGTCGCCGGCGATGGCGAGGCCATTTTGCGTGCCACTAAACGACGCACCGCCGGTGTAGAAGTCCGCGGATTCGCTTGTGGTCTTGCCGGCGCGGGTCACGATGTAGAGCGTGACCACGATGAAGGCGCCGAAGATGGCGATGTTGAGCAGCGGGTTCCCGGTTTCTTGCCCGGTTTCGGCTGCGAGCAGGTGGGTCTGCATGGTTTAGCCCTCCATCTCTTCGCGGATGTGAGCCGCGCGCGGCTCAATGTTCTTGTTCGCCCACTTCACGTAGATCCAAGTGATCAAAAACGTGGTGAAAAACTGCGCCAAGCCGAGCCAGAGCCCGACGTTGAGGCCAAGGAAATCCTTGGCCATCACGTCGGGGGCGAAGGTGGCGAAGACGACGTAGAAGACGTACCAGAGGAACGCCGCGATCATCACCGGGAAGGTGAATCCGCGGAACGTGCCTCGCAGGTCCTGGAATTCGGGGCTTTGCTGCATGGCCACGAACTCGTCAGGAGTTGGCTCGCGGCGTTGCGGGACAGCGGTGGAACCGGCCATGGCCTCGATCCTTTCTAGTGCACGGGAATTAGGTCTTTGCCGCGCCGGCAGTATGTGATCTCCGACTCAACAATGTGAATGTAACCTACCACACAGTCACATGTTGGTTGTTCCGTAAATCGCTTTAATTTTTCTCCCAGGAAAAATCGCAGCAATGCAAAACCGCCCGGTCGCAATAAACGCGGCCGGGCGGTTCTTCATAAATCCCCTACCCCGGGAAAGTCAGCGGGTCGCCCGAGAGGCGCTCGCCTGCGACCCCATCAAGGGCGGCGACATCCTCGCTATCCAGCGTGATGCCCACCGCGCCGAGGTTTTCCTCCAGGCGCTTTGGGTTGGCGGTCTTCGGCACCACCGAGCAGCCGAGCTGCATCAGGTAGGCCAGCGAGACCTGCGCCGGGGTGGCTCCGTGCTTGTCGGCCACTGCCTGAATGGCCGGGTCGTCGAAGTTGCCGCCGCGCGCGAGCGGCGCCCACGCCTCGGTCACGATGTCGTGCTCGTCGTGGTAGGCGCGCAGCTCGGGCTGGGTGAACCCGGCGTGCAGCTCCACCTGGTTGAGCACCGGGGTGATGCCGGTGGCCGCGATGATCTCGTCGAGCACCTCCGGGTAGAAGTTGGCCACGCCAGCGGACTGCAGCCGGCCCATGCCCTGCAGTTCCGCGATCTGTTCGAAGGCCTTGACGTAGGTGCCGTGCTGCGGCCACGGCCAGTGCACGAGGTAGAGGTCGATGAACTCCAGGTCGAGGCGCTTGAGCGACTCGTGGTAGGCCTCGGCCACGCGCTCCTGGTCGTCGTTCCACAGCTTCGTGGTCACGAACAGTTCTTCGCGCGTGACGTCGCCGGCTTTGATCGCGGCGTTGATGGCCTTGCCCACCTCGACCTCGTTGTCGTAGAGCGCCGCGGTGTCGATGTGGCGGTAGCCGAGCTCGATGGCGGTGCGCACGATGGGCTCCACCTCGTCGCCGGTCAGCTTGTACGTGCCCAAGCCGAGGAGGGGGAAATCGTAGCCGTCGTTAAGTGTGGTGACCGGGATGCGCATGGCAGCCTCCTAGCTGGCGTCGAGCAGGTCAATGATGAACACGAGGGTGCGGCCGGACAGCGGGTGCCCGCCGCCCGCGGGGCCGTACGCCTTTTCCGGCGGGATGGTCAGCTGGCGGCGGCCGCCGACCTTCATGCCGGGGATGCCTTCCTGCCAGCCCTGGATCAGGCCGGTGAGCGGGAAATCTGCGGCCTCGCCGCGGTCCCAGGAGGAGTCGAACTCCTCGCCCGTTTCAAAGTCCACGCCAAGGTAGTGGACCTTGACAAAACCGCCGGCCACGGCCTCTGCGCCCTCGCCGACAGTGATGTCCTCAATGACGAGGTCTGCAGGCGCCGGGCCCTCCGGCTTGTCGATGAACGGCTTCTCCATAACGTTGAAACTCCTTGCAAATTACGTGGGCAAGTTGTGCGGCCCAATACAAAACCGCCGAGAACTTCCTCCCGAAAGTATAAGGGAAGAGCAGTTCTCGGCGGTGAAGCGCCGAAGCATGCAGCTTATCGACGCCCTCCGGTTGGCCTAGAGGTTGGCCTAGTGCCCGAAACTAGCGACTGAAACTAGCGCTGGTCGCGCGGCACGAAGTCGCGCTGCTGGTAGCCGGTGTAGATCTGGCGCGGGCGGTTGATCTTCGTGTTCATCTCGAGCTGCTCGCGGTACTGGGCGATCCAGCCCGGCAGGCGGCCGATGGCGAACAGGACGGTGAAGAAGTCCGTCGGGAAGCCCATGGCGCGGTAGATCAAGCCGGTGTAGAAGTCCACGTTCGGGTAGAGCTTGCGCTGGATGAAGTACTCGTCATTGAGCGCGATCTCCTCGAGCTTCATGGCCAGGTCCAGCAGCTCGTCGCCGCCGAGGTGCTCGAGCACCTCGTGCGCGGTCTCCTTGACGATCGCGGCGCGCGGGTCGTAGTTCTTGTACACGCGGTGGCCGAAGCCCATCAGGCGCACGCCCTTTTCCTTGTTCTTCACGCGGTTCATGAAGTCGGTGGCGTCGCCGTCGTGGTTGTTCTTGATGTCCTCGAGCATCTCCAGCACGGCCTGGTTCGCGCCGCCGTGCAGCGGGCCTGCCAGGGCGTTGATGCCGCCTGCGATGGAGACGAACATGTTGGCCTGGGCGGAGGCGATCATGCGCACGGTGGAGGTGGAGCAGTTCTGCTCGTGGTCCGCGTGCAGGATGAGCAGCTTATCCAGGGCCTTGGTCAGCACAGGGTCGACGTGGTAGTCCTCGGTCGGGTACCCGAACATCATGCGCATGAAGTTCTCGCGCGGGTTCAGGGAGTTGTCCGGGTACATGTACGGCTTGCCGCGGGACGCGCGGTAGGCGTACGCGGCGAGCATCGGCACCTTGGCCATCAGGCGCACGGTTGCCTTGTCCAGCTGCTCCTCGTCCAGCGGGTCGAGCTGGTCCTGGTAGTAGGCAGAGAGAATGTTCACCGAGGAGGCGAGCACGGCCATCGGGTGGGCGTTGCGCGGGAAGATGTTGAACGCGGCCTTGAAGTCCTCGTCCAGCAGGGTGTGGTGGCGCAGCTCGGAGTTGAAGTTCTCCAGCTCGTCGGTGGTGGGCAGCTCACCGTTGATCAGCAGGTAGGACACCTCGTTGAAGGTGGCGTTTTCTGCCAGGTCGGCGATGTCGTAGCCGCGGTAGCGCAGGATTCCTTCGTCGCCGTCGATGTAGGTGATCTTGGACTCGGTGGAGCCGGTGGAGACGTAACCGGGGTCGAAGGTGACCAGGCCAGTCTCGCCGAGAAGCTTGCCCAGCACGACGCCGTCGTTGCCTTCGGTGGCGCGCATGATGTCCATCTCGTACTCGCCGCCCGGGTAGTGGAGTACGGCCTTGTCCTTGTTCTCAGTAGCCACTGATTTCCCCTTCCAGGTAGTGTTCTCGGCTGTCTTTGGGATACCTCCCGGCAACCTGTTTTTACGTAAGGCACTGTATCAAAGTTTGTGACCCGTCTGACAACATTGGCAACTGTCTGGACACACCACAGATAACCGGGCGGGTACGCCCGCTGGTGCGGGCACGTCCGTTAAGCTGGTCGGGTATCTGCCCGGCGGAAAGGTGACGTATGCGCGAGCTGCACTTCTTGGAAGAAGAGTCGACGGAGACGTTTTTCGTCCTCCGCGACGATAACGGGATGCGCTACCAGTTGGCGCGCACCGAGCTTGAGCCCTCGCTTATCGACGGCGATTCCGTCACCGATTCTGCCTCTACCCCTTCCACCCCCGCCGACGACAACGGGCCGGCCCCACTGGAGGACACCGCCGACGCACCCGGGACCGGGGCCGCCGACGTAGAGGAACCCGCCGCGCCCGAGCCGGCACCGGTGGAGCGCACCCTGCCGGAGCCGGACCCGCTCTACGCAACCCCCCTGTCCATGCGCCCGAACGAGATCCAGGCGCGCCTGCGCGCCGGCGCCACCGCCACCGAGCTAGCCGAGGAAATGGGCGTGGCGGAAAGCCGTCTGGACGTCTACGCCCACCCGGTGCGCCTCGAGCGCGCTCAGGTGGCGGAGGCCGCGAAACAGTCCCACCCGGTGCGCGAGGACGGCCCCTCGAAGCAGACCCTGTTTGAGATCCTGGCCACTGCGTTCGCGGCCCGCGGACACTCGATCAGCGACGCGGAGTGGGACGCCACCCGCGAGCAGGGCGACAGCTGGGTCGTCCACGTCACCTGGAAGGCAGGGCTGACGGAGAACGAGGCGCTGTGGACCTTCAAGCGTTCCATGGGCTCCGCCGCCCAGACGGAGGCGCGCAACGCCATGGCCGCGGACCTGACGGACCCGGATTTCGCGCAGCCGGTGCGCTCGCTGTCCGCGGTGCGCGCTGACCGTGCCGACGTCAGTGACGAGGACGTGGCCGATGACGCTCCCGAAGCTGGTGTCACGGAGTTGCCGGTGGAGGGCAAACCGGAGGTCGTCGATACGCGAGACGATGTGCTCGAGGGCGACTTCCTGCGCCACCCGGACGAGGACGAGCAGCCGAAGAAGCGCCGCCGCAAGGCTGTCACCCCGCACTGGGAGGACGTGCTGCTGGGGGTTCGCACGAACACCAAGCGCCCGAAGCGCTGAGCACCTTAGGATGTGTGCATGAGTTTCCCAGCGGTTCTTACGCTTTGGTTTGTCAACACCGCCGATCCGGCTGGCGTGCTCGAGCGCGAGCCGAAGGCCGACCGCGGGTTCGGCCGCAAGCTGCTTTCCCAGGTCAACCCGGCGTGGCCGATCACCCCGATCGGCTCGTTCCCGCTGAACCGCTCCTCGGTGCCGGGCCGCGACGAGTTCTACATCGCGGGCTTCCCCGGGGTCTCTGTGGTGCGGATGCTTGTCGACGACTGCTCGGCCCTGTCCACCACCACCCCGTGGCTTTCGGCCCTTCCCGCCTCGGACGTATTTGTCATCGCCACCGGCACGGACAGCGACTACGGCGGGTTCGCCCACTTCACCGGCGAGACCGTCGTGCGCAGCTTCAGCGCCACCCGCACCCAGGTCATCGAGGACCTCGGCCTGCCGGAGCCGTTCGAGGCGCCGTATTGGGCCGGCGAGCGCGCCGAGGCTGCCGGCGGCATCTCGCTGCCGTTCGAGCCGCGCGACTTGGCACTCTCGGCGGAGCGCCACTGGCTGGGCGTGGACATCGGCGAGGACGGCCCCGACATCAACGTCGTCGGCTACGCGGTGGACGGCCGCCCCGAGCCGAAGATCGAGGAAAAGAAGGCGCCCGCGGTGAAGTCCGTGGACGCTGTGGCCGCGAAGTTCGCCGAGAAGTCTAAGGCGTACGACGACTACGAGGACACCCCCGACGACCAGCGCGGCGACGAGTTCGCCGAGCTTGCCGACGCCTCCGTGGCCGCCGCGAAACGCGTCGGCCGGGGCCTGCGCGCACGCGCGGCCGAGCTGTGGAAGGCGCTTTCGGAGCGCATCCGCCACTTCGACCGCTAGCGATTTCTTTCGTAAAACGCGATCGCGGCGGACGTCGCCACGTTGAGCGAGTCCGTGCCCGGCGCCATGGGGATCTTGGCGCGCACGTCGGTGGCGCGCATCGCGTGCGGGGTCAGGCCCGGGCCCTCCCCGCCGACCAGGAACGCCACCTTGTCGTGGCCCTGGATCGCGTCTTTGAGCTCGACGGCGTCGTCGGCCGGGGTGAGCGAGACGAGCCACCAGCCGGCCTCGCGCAGCTGCTCCAGCGAGCGCTGCCACGTCGTCGGCGTGCCGTCGAGGTGCGCGAAGGGGGTGCGCAGCACGTGCCCCATGGACACGCGCACGCTGCGCCGGTACAGCGGGTCGGCGGTGGCGGCGCCGAAGAGCACGCCGTCGACGCCCATGCCGGCGGCGTTGCGGAAGATGGACCCGATGTTCTCGTGGTCGCCTACGCCTTCCAAGATCACGAGGGTGCGTGCGCCGTCGAGCACCTCGGCGACGGAAAGCGGCTCCGGCTTGTCGGCGGAGACCAGCAGCCCCCGGTGCATGTCGTATCCGGCAACCTCACCCATGATGCCGCGGGTGATCTGGTAGACCGACACGCCGCGGCGCTCGAGCTCGTCGCCGTAATCGGCCATGAAGGATTCCAGCCGCCCGCCGAAGCCGAACACGGCACGCACCGGGAAGCGGGATTCCACCAAGCGGCCGGCCACGAGCGGCCCCTCGGCGAAGACGAGCCCTTTTTCCTTGTCCGAATGCTTCAGGTCGCGGATGTCGTCGAGGCGGGGGTCCGACGGGTCGTCGATAGGCACAAGCATTTAGCTCAGCGCCGCCATGATCGGGCCCTGGGCGAAGTACACCACGAACAGGGCGGAGATGAGCCACATGATCCAGTGGATCTCCTTCGCCTTCCCGGCGAACAGGCTCATCAGGGTAAAGGAGATGAAGCCGACGCCGATGCCGTTGGCGATGGAGTAGGTCAGCGGCATGGTCACGATGGTCAGAAACGCCGGCAGGGCGATAGTGAACTCGGACCACTCAATCTGCCCGACCTGCATCATCATCAGCGCACCGACGACCACGAGCACGGGGGCTGCGGCCTCGATGGGCACGATCTCGTAGAGCGGGGTGAAAAACATCGCGGCGAGGAACAGAACGCCGGTGACCACGTTGGCCAGGCCGGTGCGCGCGCCGTCCGCGATGCCTGCCGACGAATCCACGAACACCGTGTTCGACGACGCGGACGCCGCGCCGCCGACGACGGCGCCGAAGCCCTCGACCACCAGGGCGCGCTTCATGTCCGGCAGCACGGCGTGCTCGTCGGTAAGCCCGGCCTGGCGGCCGAGCGCGGTCATGGTGCCCATGGCGTCGAAGAAGTTGGCCAGCACGAGCGTGAACACGAGCAACGACGCGGAGATCACGCCGATGTTCACAAACGCGCCGAACAGGTCCACGTTGCCCACGATGGACAGGTCCGGGATCCCGCCGAAGGAATCCGGCAGGGACGGCACCGCCATGCCCCAGCCCTCCGGGTTATCGGCAGAGGAGCCGGCGCCGGTCAGCGCCTCGACCACCATGGCGATGACGGTGGTGAGCAGGATGCCGATGAACAGGCCGCCGCGGATGTTGCGCACGACCATGAAGCCGCAGATGAACAGGCCGATGATGAACACGAAGGTGGGCCAGGCCGCAATCGAGCCGCCGGTGCCCAGCTGCACCGGCACGGTGGTCATGGCGGCGTCGGGGATGCGGCGGACAAAGCCGGCGTCCACGAGCCCGATGGTGGCGATGAACATGCCGATGCCCACGCTCATGGCCACCTTCATGGAATCCGGGATGGCGTTGAACACGGCGGTGCGGAAGCCGGAGATGGCCAGCAGCACGATGATGATGCCGTCGATGACCACCAGCCCCATCGCTTCCGGCCAGGTCAGCCCCTGCTGCCCCACCATGGTCACCGCGACCAGGGTGTTGATGCCCAGGCCGGTGGCGATGCCGAACGGGTACTTGGCAATCGCGCCGAACAGGATGCTCATCACGCCGGCGGCCAGCGCCGTGGCTGCGGCGACCTGCGGGATGCCCAGGACCACGCCTTCGCGGTCCGGGCTGGTGCCGATGATCAGCGGGTTGAGCAGCACGATGTAGGCCATCGCGAAGAACGTCACTACCCCGGCGCGCACCTCGGTGCCGACCGTGGATCCGCGCTCGCTGATATGGAAGAAGGCATCCAGCGCGCCGCGCGGCTGCGGCTGGTCCTTATGCAGTTTTGCTCGGGTGGTGGTACTCACGTTGCATTAGTGTCGCACCCTGCCTGCGAAAAGACCAATCGTTGGGGCTCACCAACGATTATTCCCCCACGGTGGTGTCCGAGTGCGCCCCGCAACCGTAGGAGGAGGCCACCACGTGCCCGTCCGCGGAGTACTCGTTGGCGCAGATGCCGAAGTTCTCGCCCACCGGCTGGTCCAGCGGGATGTAGAAGGCGCAGGAGCGGCACGACAGCGCGGCCTTTTCGGCGAACTCACTGTTGGGGCCGAACTCGCCGGTGCGCCAGCGCTTCTTCGCGTCCTCCAGGCCGGTGGTGGTGAGGTAGCGCTTGGTGTCACGGCCGGTGAACGTGACGGCGTCGCGGGAAAAGGAGTCGTCGGTGACGCGCTCGTCGTCAGGCGAAAGCTCCATGATGTCGCCGGGGCCGAGGTCGCCGGGGCGCAGCCGCTCGGAGTACGGCACCCAGTCCGGCGCCTCCAGCGCGCCTTGCGACGGCACGAGCGCGACCTCGTTGACGGTGACCCAGTCCGCCCCGTCGGCGCAGGCCACCACGGCGTTCCACTCCCAGCCTGCGTAGCCGGGCACGTCGGCGGCGAAGCGGTGGGTGGCCACGTTGCGGCCCAGCCCGGTCACGCCGATGTGCTCGCCGACTTCCCCGTCGGCGATCTCGGCCAGCGCCTCCCGAGCAGTGGCGACTGCGTCGGTGGACAGCAGGGGGCTGCGCTTTCGGGGGTTGCGGGATCGGTTGTTGGATCGTGACACGGTTCCCCATTATTGCCCACGTGGTGCAGGATGGTTGCCATGGGTCGATTCACGCTTGCCGCCGTCTGCTCCGCGCTCGCTGTCTTGTCGGGCTGTTCCTCCCCAGAGACCGCGGGGCCGGACACGCAGCGCCTCACCGCGCACGTCGAGGAGCGCCTGCCCTTCGACGACACCAGCTTCACCCAGGGCCTCGAGGTCGCCGAGGACGGCACCATCTACGTCGGTACCGGCCAGGTGGGCGAATCGCGTCTGTACACGCGCACGCCCGAGGGCGAGGAATTGCGCTCCGTTGATTTGGATCCGGAGTTCTTCGGTGAGGGCATCACGCTTCACGACGGCATCCTGTGGCAACTGACCTGGCAAAACGGCACCGCAATCAAGCGGGATGCCACGACGTTGGAAGAAACCGGCCGGGCAGACTTCGCCGGCGAGGGCTGGGGCCTGTGCTCCCGCCCGGACGAGGACGAGCTGATTTTCTCCGACGGCACGGCCGAGCTGCGCCGCATGGACCCGGAGACCTTCAAGGAGCGCCAGCGCTTCACCGTGACCATGGACGGCCAGCCGGTCGAGGGCCTCAACGAGCTCGAGTGCGTGGGCGACGAGGTCTACGCCAACGTGTTCACCACCACCAACATCATGCGCATCGACGCTGACTCGGGGAAGGTCACCGCCGTCATCGACGCCTCCGGGCTGGAAAACAACGCCGATCCGGATCCGAACAACGTGCTCAACGGCATCGCGCGCATCCCCGGCACCGATGAGTTCTACCTGGCCGGCAAGCGCTGGCCAGACATGTACCGCGTGACGTTTAAGCCCGAAACCGCGGCCAAGTAGGATCTTGCGCCATGGCACGCAAACGCGCAGCAACTCAGCAGTGGAAAGTCTTGGCCATCGCCCTGGTGGGCGTGGTGGTGCTGGTGGGGGCGGTCTACGCCTTCATGAGCTACCAGCAGAACAAGCCGGGCATCCCGGTGCGCGACCTCGAGGTCGCCGTGGCCGCCGGCGGGCAGACCGAGCAGGTGCCCGTATATACAGTGTGCGAACTGGACGTGGAGTGCCCCGGCGGCGAACCGCCGAGCGTGCGCCTGCCCGATCAGGGGGATGTGACCTTCACCGTGCCCCGCGAGATCGAGCGCAACAGTTGGCGCCTGCTGCTCATCTACGACGACCCGGCCGCCAACTCCGAGCGCGTGTTCACCTCCGGCGAGTCCGGCGAGGAAACCGCCCCGGCGGTGACCGAATCCGGCGCAAAGCTCGTCGTCGCCGAGATCACCACCCTGGACATTGAAAAAGGCGATGACGGGGAAGAAACTCCCGTCATCGCCACGTGGTCCGTCGGCTTCGACTAAGCGTCCAGCTCCCTGGCCACCGCCCGCAGGATCTCCGCGACCTGGCGGCCCTCCTTGCGGTCCGGGTAGCGGCCGTTGGTCAGCGCGGGCTGGACCTGCGTCTCAATCAGGGTCATGACATCGGCCAGCATGCTGCCCAGCTCCTCCGGCTTGCGACGGTGCACGGGGCGGCGCTTCGGCTCATCGAGCACCTTAACGCGCAGAGCCTGCGGGCCGCGGCGGCCGGCGGCGAAATCGAACTCGATGCGCTGGCCGGCGACCAGCTCGTCCACGCCATCGGGAAGCACGGACTTGCCGATGAAGACGTCGTCGTCGCCCGGGTTGGACGCGAAGCCGAAGCCCTTCTCGGTGTCGTACCACTTCACCTTTCCAATAGGCATGGCATCCTCCTTCAGGTTCCGGTACATGGCCCGCCGATTGCAGGCCAAAATAAAGGCTTTACCTTACACCTCCGCCCCGAAAATCGCGACTGTGGCCCAGAACACCAAAATTCCTCCCGCGGCGCGCGACCTGCGCAAACGTGGAGCGCCACAGTCACATACGCACCATTTCGTGCCGGTTGCGTGACACAATCGTTACAAATGGTTAGGCTGTCCCGAGAATTGGCGGTCAACGACGAGAGGAAACAAATCATGGGACGCCACTCCAAGAAGACCACCTCCACGGGCAAGAAGGCTCTGGCAGGTACCGCAGCTGTTGCAGCACTGGCAGGCATCGTCGCCCCGCAGGCAACCGCAGCACCGGATTCCGACTGGGACAAGCTCGCACAGTGCGAGTCCGGCGGCAACTGGGCAATCAACACCGGCAACGGCTACTACGGTGGCCTGCAGTTCAACTACGGCACCTGGCAGGCATACGGCGGCGGCGAGTTCGCGCCGACCGCGGACCAGGCCACCCGCGAGCAGCAGATCATCGTCGCTGAGCGCACCCTGGCACAGCAGGGCTGGGGCGCATGGCCGGCCTGCTCCGCGCGCTACGGCCTGAACTCCGCGCCGACCAACCGCGACGCGCAGGCCGCTCCGGCTCCGAAGCCGGCACCGGCCCCCGCACCGGCTGCTCCGGCTCCGGCCGCGCAGACCTCCTCCAACCGCACCGAGACCGATGAGCTGTACGCGAAGCTGCGCGACGCCATCAACGGCCTCGGCTTCCAGGTCCCGGCTTCCGTCCAGGACAACTACGCCGCGAACCGCAACGACTACAACGCGTTCTACACAGCCAACCAGCCGCTGGTGGACGCCGCCCTGGCCGGCGACTACGCCAAGGTCGCCCAGCTCGTCGGCGCCAACTTCAGCAACCAGGTCAACGACACCCTGGCTTCCCTGCAGCAGGCCTACCTGCCGCGCTAAGAACTACACGCCAAAACCCCGCCTCCGGGCGGGTTTTCTTTTGCCCCAGCCAGACCGTCTAGCACGGAGGGCAAACCTGCTAGACGATCACGATCCGCGCCATACGTTTCCCCAGGTCGTATTGCGCTTGATTGTCAATAAGCGCCGGATCGTCTAGCAGCCCACCGACTCTGCTAGACGATCAACGCAGAGACCACGCGCGCCCCCAGGCACACGAAAAAGGTGGCCCCGCCACGGGGGCCACCTTTGGTACGTCGCTAAGCGAAAGCTAGCGGTTGATGCGCGTAGTCGGGTGGACGTAGCCGGTCTCCTCCGCCTTGAGCGGCAGGATCAGCTCGTCGCCGAACGGGCTCGCGGCGCCGGTGAGCTTGGAGGAAATCTCGGTGACCGGGTGGCCGTTACCAGGGGTGTGCGTGGGCCACGCCGGGTTCGCGCGACCGATCTTCTCTACATCTTTAGCCATGCCCCTCATTCTTTCACGCCGGGCAAGAAAACGCACGTAAACTCACCCCCGCAATGTCTACCTTCCCCGAAATCTTGCAGTCGCTTAGCGACGATCAGCTCCGCCTGCTCATCCGCACCCGGCCGGATGCCTTCTTCCCCACCCCTCCCTCGGCTGGGTCGTTGGCCACGCGCCTAGGCCTGCCCGGCTCCGCGTCGCGGGCGTTGCGCCAGCTCACTGCCGCCGACTTGGCGGTGCTGGAGCGGCTCGCCGACGCCGGCGCGGAGCTCGACCCGGTGGACGCGGGCGAGCTCGGCGACGTGGCGCACCTGCGCGAGCTCGCCCTCGTCTTCGGGCCGGTAGAGGCGCTGCGAATCTCCCCCGGCACGCTCACCGCCCTGCCCCCTGGCTGGCGCGTGACCGACACCCTGCCGGAGGGCGCGGCCGAGGCGTTGGACGCGCTGCCCGCCCGCGAGCGCAAGGTGCTGGAAACCCTGGCCTCCTCGGGTGGGGTGGGCACGACCTCGGCGGCGGGGCCGGACGCGGACCCTTCAGCGCCGGTGGCGAAGCTGCTTGCGGCGGGCCTGCTGGTGCGGGTGGACGCGAACACTGTTCGGCTGCCGCGGCCGGTGCGCGACGCGATGCGCGGGATCACTCCGCGGGAGTTCCCCCTGGCACCGCCCGCAGTGGACGAGGTGGACCAGTCCGCGGTGGACGAGGCCGCGACCTCGGCGGGCTTGGACGCCGTGCGCCAAATGCGCCAGCTGGTCATGGCGCTCATGGACCGCCCGGTCACGCTGAACAAGGACGGCACCGTCGGCGTGCGCGCCGCGGCGAACCTGGAAAAGGAACTCGGCTTCGACCCGAGGCTATTGATCACCATCGGCGAGGCGGCGGGCCTTATCGGCCGAGGCAACGTCGACGACGAGGACGTGCTCGCCGCCACCCGCGACGCGCTGACCTGGATCGACGCCACGCTTTCGGACCAGTGGGCGATCCTGATGGTCGGTTGGGCCGCCTCCCCGTGGCGCGCTGACACCGACGCGAAGCTGTTGTCCGCGGACATGCACGCGCCCGCGGTGCGCCACGCCCGCACGACCATCCTGCGCCACGCGGGCCGGACCGACCAGTTGCTATTCCATGCCCCGCTAGAGGCCAGCGGTTTCTCCCCGCGGCTCATCCAGGCGGTGGTGGATGAGGCCCAGTTCGTCGGCGCGCTCGCCGGCACCCCGCAGCCGGCGCAGTCCTCTCCCCTGTTGGCGTTGCTGGACGGCCGCGATGGCGAGGACGTCGCCGCCGCGGCCAAGCAGCTCGTGCCGGCGTCCGTCGACACGCTGATTGCCCAGGGCGACATGACAATGCTCGCCCCGGGCCCGCTCGAGCCGGACATGGCGTCGTTTTTGGAGCGCATCGCCGAACTCGAATCCCCGGGTCTGGCCAGCGTGTGGCGGGTCACGGAGGCGTCGGTGCGCCGCGGCCTGGACGGCGGGCTCACCGCCGAGGAGGTCCACGCCTGGCTGGGCCGGCACGTCATGGGCGAGGTGCCGCAGGCAATCGCGTTTCTTATCGACGACACCGCCCGCACCCACGGCGCCATCCGCGCAGGCAGCGCGCTGAGCTACATCCGCTCCGCGGACCCGGCGCTGATCGCCACCGCCGCCGAGCGCTGCAACTTACGCGTCCTCGCCCCCACCGTCGCGGTGTCGGACCAGCCGCTGACCAAGCTCATGGCGCAGCTGCGTGCGGCGGGGATGCAGCCCACCGCGGAGGACAACACCGGCGCGACGCTGAACATGGCGCCCGAACCGGCGCTGGTCGCCGCCACCCCGTCTACCCTGCCGCGCACCCCGAAGGCGACCGAGGAGCAGGTCGAAGCGATCGTGTCCAAACTGCGCGCCGATTCCGGCTCCGACGCGGACGCCGGGGCCGGCGACATCTTCGAAACGCTGCGGGCGGCGGCTCGGGCGAAGCGGCATGTGGCCGTAGGTTTCGTGGATAAGCAAGGGCGCGGCCGCACGCTCACCGTGCTGCCACTGAGCGTGAGCGCGGGGCAGGTCGACGCGCTCGACGAGGCCGCCGATCGCGTCGTGCGCATCGCGCTGCCGCGCATCACCAAAGTGGTGCTGGCCTAGCGGCTGACGCGCTCCGGTTGCGGGGCTCTCAAAGTTCTTTAAGGTTTTGGAAAGGACGACATTCCCGCCGTCACGTTTCACGCACCTTGGAAGGATTTCCATGCGCTCCCGCTTCCTCGCACTGACCGCTGCCGTGTCGATGGCTGCAACCGCAGTCGTCGCCCCCGCCGCCTTCGCCGATGTCGACGCCACCAACGAGTACATCGCCGCGAACTTCAAGAACCCGTTCGAGCTTCCCACCGAAAAGCCGCAGGACGTTGTGCTGCAGGCCGGCGCCAACGAGTCTTCCGTGCTGCTGAACTGGATCACCGCCAAGGGCGTCACCGGCCAGTCCGTGCGCATCCAGGAAAAGGGCGGCGAGGCAAAGACCATCGAGGCGAAGTCCACCGACTCCAAGGTCACCGTCACCGAAGGCAAGATCAAGAACCCCGAGGTTGAGCCGGTGTGGGCCACCGTTGCCAATCACAAGGCCACCATCGAGGGGCTGAAGGAAAACACCGAGTACACCTACTCGGTAGGCTCCGAAAAGACCGGCTGGTCCGAGGAGCACACCTTCAACACCGGTACCTTCGGCGACAAGTGGAACTTCCTGGTCTTCGGCGACCCGCAGCTTTACAGCACCAAGGACTTGGCCGAGCAGACCGCTGGCTGGAACAACACCGTCACGCAGGCCACCAAGCGTTTCCCGGAGACCTCGTTCCTCTACTCCGCGGGCGACCAGGCTAACCACTCCGCGTTGCAGGAGCACGGCGGCTTCATCTCCCCAGAAGCCCTGCGCAAGTACCGCACCGTGGTGACCATGGGCAACCACGATTACTACCACGCGCCCAGCTACGAGGCGATGTACAACCGCCCCAACGTTGAGGATGAGAACTACTGGTTCACCTACAACAATGCGCTGGTGATCAACATGGACACCAACGACTGGGAGGACTTCGACGACGACGCCGCGTTCCTGCGCAAGGTGGTCAAGGAGCAGGGTGCTGACAAAGACTGGGTCATCCTTACCTACCACCACTCCACGTTCTCGCAGGCGTACCACCAGGAAGACCGCGGCATCCAGTACTGGCGCGAGCGCATGACCCCGGTCATCTCCGAGCTGGACGTGGACCTGGTGCTGGGCGGCCACGATCACATCTACACCCGCTCTCATCTGATGAACGGCTACACCCCGGTGGACTCCGGCCGCGTGGCTGAAAAGGGCGAGACGCTGGAGAAGAAGAAGGGCGAGACCCAGTACGTCACCACCAACTCCGCCTCCGGCTCGAAGTACTACCAGTTCTTCGACTTCAAGACGGGCGAGCGCAACGAAGACGTCAAGGAAACCTTCGACCAGACCGTCAAGGAAAAGACCATCCGCGACTACACCGCGGTGTGGAACCAGAACGGGGTTCCGGACTACACCAACGTCGAGGTCACCCCGGAGGGTTTGACCGTGACCACCTACGACACCGGCGACGGCGAGGTCGTCGACGCGTTCACGCTGAAGCGCGCGCAAGGCGAGGACTCCGCAGAGCAGCCGGCGGAGCAGTCTTCCGGTTCCGCTAACAGCACCGAGGACGGCTCCTCCACCGGCGCCATCGTCGGTATCATCGCAGCGATCGTCGCCGCTCTCGCCGCAGCGGGCGGCGCCGCCTACATGGGCCTGATCCCGGGCGTTGAGCTGCCGAAGTTCTAGTCCCGGGTGCTAATCCCGAACGCACAACCCCCCGGGCGCGAAACCTGAACCTCGCGCCCGGGGGGTTGCTATTGCTTCAAGGGCAAGTCTCTTCCTCTGAACCAAGATGTTCCGACTGAGGTCGCTTGCAATAGCGACATATCGGCTCATAGTCCGTATTAGACAACCGCATACGGTCAACGTGAGTTGATGTGGCGGTTGCTCCGCTTGAAGAAACACAGGGCTCTCCGATACCTGCAGCACAATAAGGACAAGCCACGTCTTTACTTTCCCTAGGGTCCACATCCCAGCGCCAAGTCATGAATGATCTCCTCCGTGCTAAATTCGCAAGTATGAAGACGATTTATACCACCAACGAGTGGAAAGGCTACGGCAAGCAAAACTACTACTGGAATGAGTACCGACTCGAGGGCGATCGCGTGGTTAAGTACAAGTGCAATCGTTCCAAGTTCTTTGATGGGAAAGAAAACAACTGGGACCGATCCGAAGACATGGTTGATTCCTGGGCCTTGGATGATCCGGCGATGCCAGATTGGCTCCACAACTACCTTTAACGATCGGCCCAATCCCCCGGGCGCGAACCCTGAACTTCGCGCCCGGGGGTTGTTGCGTCCCTAGCGGCTGACGCGCTCCAGGATCTCCAGGATGTGCTCGTAGTCCTCGCCGGTCGCGGCGGTCAGCCCCAGCTCGCAGGTGCGGTTGGAGGACGCATGCGTCGCGGAGCCCAGCTCCTCGGCCTGCGCCGCCTCGCGCTTCGTCGCCGCGTGGGTCAGCTCCGGGTGCAGCATGCCGCGGTCGCCCGCGTAGCCGCAGCAGTTCCACTCGGCGGGCACGCGCACATCTTCGGCCGCGGCACCAGCGACGCGCGCCAGCGTATCGACGATCCCAAGGTGCGTCGCCGAACACGTCGGGTGCAACGTCACAGAGTCCACCTTCTGCTTCACCTCGAGGCGCTCGAGCACCTGGTCCTCGACGAACTCGATGGCGTCGATGACGGTGATGCCGATGCCCTCGGCCATGTCGCGGAAGCCGTGGGTGCAGCTCGACGCGTCCACGACCACCGGCAGGCGCCCGCCGTCGGTGGCGGCGATGAGCTGGTCGTTGACCCGGCGCTGCATGATGTCGTGGCCGGTGCTCATGCCTTTCGACGCCCACGGGGTCCCGCAGCACATCCCGTCGATCCCCTCCGGGACGGTCAGCGCGAGCCCGGCGCGCTCCACCAGTTTCGCGAACGCCTCGGAGGCGCCCACGCCCTCGCCTTGCGGCCCGAACATGGAGTTCACGCAGGCCGGGACGAACACGCCCGCCGGCTCCGCGCCCGGCGCGCCGATCCGGGTGCCGAACGCCTTGGAGCGCTTCGCCCCGCCCTTGGACAGCTCGGGGCGGTACTGCGGCACGGTGTCCTCGCCCACCAGGGTGCGGGCGACGTCGGTGACCTTCTGCACCAGTTTGGTCGGCATGTAGTACGCGCCGGTCAGCGCCGCCGAGGCGAGCGTGTTGCCCGGGCCCCACGCCTTCGCGGCGGCCGCCCAGCCGGCGGATTCCGCGGCGCCCGCCTGGCCGCGGCGCAGGGATTTGATGAACTTGCCGGTGTCGATCTTCACCGGGCAGGCGGTCACGCACATCGAGTCCACGGCGCAGGTGTCGATGCCGTCGTACTGGTAGGCCTCGTCGATGTGCGCGACTAGCTCGGTGTCGCCTTCCTGGATCGCCTTCGCACGGGCGCGGCGCACGACGATGCGCTGGCGCGGGGTCATGGTGATGTCGCGCGAGGGGCACACCGGCTCGCAGTAGCCGCACTCCACACACGAGTCGATCTCGTCTTCCACCTGCGGGTTGAGCTTGAAGTTCTTCATGTGCTCGCGCTCGTCGTCGGTGATGATCACGCCCGGGTTCATTACCCCGCGCGGGTCGGCGGCGCGCTTGAGCTCCACCATGACCTCGTAGAGTTCGTCGCCGTACTGGCGGCGCACGTACGGCGCCATCACGCGGCCGGTGCCGTGCTCGGCCTTCAGGTTGCCGCCGGCGCCGAGCACGAGGTCGACCATCTCCTCGTTGAAGCCGTCGTAGCGGCCCAGGTTCTCGTCGCCCTCGAAGCGGTCGGTGATAAGGAAGTGGATGTTGCCGTCCTTGGCGTGGCCGAAGATGACGGCGTCGTCGTAGCGGTAGGCGTCGAAAAGCTGCTGCAGCCCGCCGCAGGTGTCGGCGAGGTCGCCCACGGGCACGGCGATGTCCTCGAGCAGCGCGGTGGTGCCGGACGGGCGCGCCTCGGCGACCTGCGCGTAGAGGCCCTTGCGGAAGGCCCATGCCTTGGCGGCCTCGGCGGCGTCGGTGGTGAAGGCGGCCGGGGTCTGCAGGTCGAAGCCCTCCAGCAGCTTCGCGCCCGCGGCCTCGTATTCGCGCAGCTCATCGGCCTCGTTGGCGTGGTACTCGATGAGCAGCGCCGCCTGGCCCGACAGCTCGAAGCCGGTGATCTGCTCCGGCACCGAGTCGAAGGTGCGGCCGACCTTGATGGAGCGCGAGTCCATCAGCTCCAGCGTGGCGGCCTTCGAGTCGAACAGCGCCGGCAGCGAGCGCGTCGCCGCGTCAAGCGTCGGGTACACCGCGATGGTGGTGGTCTTCAGCTTCGGCACCTCGATGGTGCGCAGCACGGCCTCCGCGATAAACGCGAGCGTGCCCTCGGACGCGACCAGCAGGTGCATGAAGATGTCCAAGGGCGACTCGTAATCCAGGAACGCGTTGAGGCTGTAGCCCATCGTGTTCTTCAGCGCGAAGTGTCGCTCGATGGTGTCCACGGATTCCTTGTTCTCGCGCACTCGCCGCTTCAAGCGCTCAAGCTTTGCGACGAGCTCCGCCTCCTCCCGCGCAAACTGCGCCTCCGCATCCGCGTGGGCGGTGTTGATGACGGTGCCGGACGGCAGCACGAACGTCATCGATTCGATGGTGTTGTAGGTGTTGTACTGCGTGCCGCAGGCCATGCCGGAGGAGTTGTTGGCGATCACGCCGCCCATCGTCGCCGCGCCCTCGGACGCCGGGTCCGGGCCGATCTTGCGGCCGTACGGGGCGAGGTGGGCGTTGACCTGGCGAACCGTGGAGCCGGGCTGGACGCGCACGCGCTTGCCGCCGTCGAGGACCTCCACGCCGCGGAAGTGCTTGCGCACGTCCACGAGCATGCCCGCGCCGCCGGCCTGGCCGGACAGTGAGGTGCCGCCGCCGCGCAGCACCACCGGGGCGCCGGAGGAAGCGGAGGCGCGGAAGGCGGCCGCCACGTCGTGGGCGGTGCGGGCCTCCACCACCACGTCCGGGGTGTAAAGGAAGTGCGATGCGTCGTGGGCGTACTTGATCCGGTCGATCGGGCGGGTGGAAAGCGCCTGGTCAGAGCCGAGTTCGCGGGACAGATGCTCTGCGGGGGAGGAAATGGTTGTGGTCATAAATCCATGCTAGACCCCTGCACCCGCTGGCCTATCTTTTGTTATTTTCGACGTGTGACCACAATCGAAATCCGCGACCTGAACAAGCGCTTCGGCGACGTCCAAGCACTCGACGGCATGAGTTTCACCGTCCACGACGGCGAAATGTACGGCTTCGTCGGCTCCAACGGCGCCGGCAAGTCCACCACGATGCGCATCGCCCTCGGCGTGCTCGCCGCTGACTCGGGCGAGGTGCTTCTCGACGGCCGCCCGCTTGACGACGACACCCGCCGCCGCATCGGCTACATGCCCGAGGAGCGCGGCCTGTACGGCAAAGAAAAGATCCTGGAGCAGCTGGTCTTTCTGGCCAAGCTGCACGGCGTCGACGGCAAAGCCGCCAAACAGCGCGGCACCGAACTGCTCGAGGAACTCGGCCTGGGCAAGCGCGTGAACGACAAGCTCGACGACCTCTCCCTGGGCAACCAGCAGCGCGTCCAGCTCGCCGCGAGCCTCATCCACGACCCCGACATCCTCATCCTGGACGAGCCGTTTTCCGGCCTCGACCCCGTCGCCGTCGACGTGATGAGCACGATGCTCACCGACCGCGCCCGTGCAGGCGTGCCCGTCATCTTCTCCTCCCACCAGCTGGATCTGGTGCAGCGCCTGTGCGACCGCATCGGCATCGTCACCCGCGGCCGCATGGTCGCCGAGGGCACCGTCGACGAGCTGCGCGCCCACGGCCCCATCCGCTTCAAGGTGGGCACGCAGGCCCGCGGCTGGATCCCGGAGGGCATTTCGCTTATCGACGACTCCGCCACCCACGTCATCCTCGAAGCCCCGAGCGTCCAGGACGACCAGCGCATCCTGCAGGCCGCCATGGCCGCAGGCCCCGTCCACGAGTTCACCCGGGTCGTGCCCGACCTGGCCGACCTGTTCAAGGAGGTTGTGCAGTAATGGCTACCCAAAACGCCTACTCCCCCATGCACACGATCACCACTACCGCGGCGCGCGAGATTCAGATTCTGCTGCTGAAAAAGGGCGTGGTCATCACCTTCGTCATCCTGCTGCTCGCCATGGTCGGCTTCATCGGCTTCGCCTCCTGGCAGAAGAGCAAGGACGGCGCTGACGGCGGCGATGCAAAGACTGCGGTGGCGACCGTAGGCGTCGATAAGCAATTGCTCGACGGCGCCGGGTACGACGCACGCGAAACTGCGAACCGCGACGACGCGGTGCAGCTGGTGCGCGACGGCGACGTCAAGGCCGCGCTGGTGGCCGAGGGCGACCAGTGGGAGGTGATCTCGGACGGCACGCCGTCGGCCGGCATCATGGAGGGGATGGAGGCGCTCGCCGACAGCTACACCCGCGCCGAAACGCTGGACACGCTGGGCATTTCGCCCGCGGATTACGAGGCGGCCTCCCCCAACATCGACATCGTGCCGGTGGACGTGGACGAGGCCAGTGGCGAAGACTTCGAGCAGCAACTGCTTCGCCTGCTCACCACATTCGTGGCGCTGATGGTGGTGATCTTCACCGTGATCACCTTCGCCGCCCAGGTGGGAAGCCGCGTGACCGAGGAGAAGTCCTCCCGCGTGGTCGAGCTCGTGCTCGCCTCCGTGCGCCCGCTGGATTTCCTGGCCGGCAAGCTGCTGGGCACGCTCGTGCTGGGCTTCCTGGCCACCGCCGTGCTGCTCATCGTCGGCGGCGTTGGCCTGAAGGTCTCCGGGCTCGTGGACGACATCGAATTCGACTGGTCCGTCCTCCCCGTCCTGCTGATCGCGTGGCTTCTGGCCATGCTGTTCTTCGGCGCCCTCTACGCCGCGGCCGGCGCGATGGTGCAGCGCACCGAGGACCTGCAGTCCACCCAGATGCCGATCCTGCTGCTCATCATGGCTTCCGCCTACATCCCCGGCTTCGGCTGGATGAACACCGATGCCACCTGGATGCAGGTGATGAGCTGGATCCCGCCGTTTTCCATCTTCGCCGCGCCGCTGTCGTATGCGGCCGGAGACTTCACCGCGCTGCAGCTGGCCGGCTCGTTTGTCCTCGCGGCCTTGGCGACGGCGCTGGCCGTGTGGGCCGCCGCCCGCATCTACAAGCGCACGATCCTGAACAACGGCAGCGTGACCAAGTGGTCGCAGCTGCTGCGCAGGGGCTAGGGGTCGATGTGCATCACTAGATCCATACTTTGGTGAAGCACACGGACCACATCGATCGCAGCGTCCTGTTCACGGTAGAAGATGATGTGGCTTCCTATCGCTTTCTTCCGGTAGCCAGGGCGCACTTCGTCCGCCCATCGCCCGAGCCGTGGATTTTCGCTGATGAAGTCCAGCATCTGGAGAATCCCGCCAACATATCGTTCAGCTTGATCCAGCCCCCATCGTGTGGCCGTGTAGGACCAAATTTCTTCGAGATCGACCTCTGCCTGGCGCCTAAGCCGATATTTCATGCTCGTTCTTCATTCGCTCTATAAACGCTCCCGGGTCAAAGTCCTGGACGACTTCGCTGTTTTCCCCCTTTTCAAGCGCGGCGTTAAGAAGAGCGAATTTCCTCTCTCGCTCCTCCACCAGCCGCAGGCCCTCGCGCAGGACTTCGCTGGCGGAGGCGTAGCGGCCGTCGTGAAGCAGCTCTGCAATGAATTTGTCGTAGCGTTCGCCGAGTACAACGGATGTGTTTTTCGCAGCCATGCACCGTAGACTACCAAGTCCTACTAACACGAAGGAGTAGATCGCATGGCTCTCGGCGACGGCCCCCTGATCGTCCAATCGGACAAGACCGTCCTGCTCGAAGTCGCGCACCCGGACGCGCCCAAGGCCCGCGCCGCGCTCGCCCCGTTCGCGGAGCTCGAGCGCGCGCCCGAGCACATCCACACCTACCGCATCACACCCCTGGCGCTGTGGAACGCCCGCGCCGCCGGCTTCGACGCCGAGCAGGCCGTGGACGTGCTCGAGCGCTACTCCCGCTTCCCGGTGCCGCAGGCGCTGCTCGTCGACATCGCCGAAACCATGGCCCGCTACGGCCGCCTCAAGCTGGTCAAACACCCCGCCCACGGGCTGATCCTAGAGGCGGACGACCCCGCGATCCTCACCGAGGTCACCCGCAGCAAGAAAATCCAGCCGCTCATAGCGAAGCCTATCGACGACACCACCGCCCCCGTCCACCCCTCCGCCCGGGGCCAGATCAAGCAGGAGCTGACCAAGCTCGGCTGGCCGGTGGAGGACCTGGCCGGCTACGTCGACGGCGAGTCCCACCCGATCGCGTTGAACCACGACGGCTGGGAGCTGCGCGACTACCAGCAGTACGCCGCCGAATCCTTCTGGGAGGGCGGCTCCGGCGTGGTGGTGCTGCCCTGCGGCGCCGGCAAAACCATCGTCGGCGCCGCATCGATGGCGCAGGCGCAGACCACCACGTTGATCCTGGTCACCAACACCGTCGCCGGCCGTCAGTGGCGCGACGAGCTGCTGCGCCGCACCACCCTCACGCCCGAGGAGATCGGCGAGTACTCCGGCGAGAAGAAGGAAATCCGCCCCGTCACCATCGCCACCTACCAGGTGGTCACCCGCAAGACCAAGAGCGAATACCGCGCGCTCGAACTTTTCGACTCCCGCGACTGGGGCCTGATCATCTACGACGAGGTCCACCTCCTCCCCGCCCCCGTCTTCCGCATGGCCGCCGACCTCCAGTCCCGCCGCCGCCTGGGGCTCACGGCGACCCTCGTACGCGAGGACGGCCGCGAAGACGACGTCTTCTCCCTCATCGGGCCAAAGCGTTACGACGCCCCATGGAAAGAACTCGAGATGGCCGGCCACATCGCCACCGCCGAATGCGTCGAGGTCCGCACCACACTCACCGACGAGGAGCGCCTCACCTACGCCACCGCCGAAACCCGCGAGCGCTACCGTCTGGCGGCCTGTTCGGCGGGCAAGCTGGAGGTCGTCGATAAGCTTCTTGCAACGCACAAGGGGCAGCAAACTTTGATCATCGGCGCGTACGTGGAGCAGTTAGAGGAGATCGCATCGCGTATCGACGCTCCCCTGGTCGACGGCAAAACCACCACCAAAAAGCGCGAAGAGGCCTTCCAAGCGTTCCGGGACGGGGAAATCTCTACCCTGGTCGTGTCCAAGGTGGCAAACTTCTCCATCGACCTGCCCGAAGCCGCCGTGGCTATCCAGGTCTCCGGCACCTTCGGCTCGCGCCAGGAGGAAGCCCAGCGCTTGGGGCGTTTGCTGCGCCCCAAGGCCGACGGCGCCGAGGCCGTGTTCTACACCGTGGTCGCCCGCGACACCTTGGATTCCGAGTACGCGATGCACCGCCAGCGCTTCCTCGCCGAGCAGGGCTACGCGTACCGGCTCGTGGACGCCGCCGACCTGTAAACCGCGACCTTTAGACTTGTATGCCATGAGTGGCATGAAGGTATTCAAGTTCGACGTCGACGAGGACTTTGCGAAGCAGCACAACAAAATGGTGCGCGACACCCGCAGCCTCGTCGCTTCCGGCATCGCGATCTTTGTCATCTCCGTGATCGTCGGCGTCGCAGTGTGGTTCCTGGTGGACCCGTCCTCGCCGTGGCACTGGCTCGGCAGCTTTGGCGCCGTACTGTTCGGCATATTGATGCTGGTAGTGGCGCTGCTGATCCCCCGCAGCGTGGGCAAGACCCAGGAGATCTACGACTCCAACCCCCTCGCCCCCGCCATCATCACCGAGCGCGCCGGCACGACGGTGACCCTAACCGCGCTGGTGAACCTCAACGTGGATCCTGCCCTGCCGCCGCGTTGGGCCATCACCTCCCGAGTGATGCAGCCGCTCCCCAACACCTCCGACAAGGTCGGCACAAAGGTGCCGGTCGCAGCCGTGGGCGCGCAACGCTCGGCTCGCGACCAACAGCACTGGCAGACCATCACCCCAATGCCCATCGCCTGGGGTACGCCCGACGAGGCAGTGGTCGCCTCCGCTAGGAAGTCGATCCCCCAGGACCAGTGGTCCACGCTCGAGCGCGCCCGCAAGAAGGGCGAACTCGTCGAGCAGTCCAAGAACTCGCTGCTCGAGCTCTAACGCGGGTTGTCTCCGGGGGCTCGGGGTCGTTGTTCTCCGGGGGTTGTTCTTAGGGGTGCGGGTAGTCCGGCGGGAACGGTTTCGCAGAAGTTGACAAGCGGGTGGTTTTCGCCCGTTGTTTCCGCTGGTCGGGAAACGGTGTTGTCAGCTTTTACGAGACCGACGGCCGCAGACCTGCCACAGGGGGACGTTTCGTGGGCGTCCACCAATAATGGGTGCCGTCGCTGTTGTCCGCAATGCGGAGTCCGCAAGCCGAAAGGTTTAGCCACGGCGTCGCTGTAAGTGGGTGGTTGTGCACGAATCGACGGCGGGCCCGCGTTTCCCCAGGTGGGGTTTCAATCGGCGGGGATGTCGCTTTGTGTCGATTCGTGCAATTCGTGGGTGCGGACCAATGATGGGTGCAGGTCTGGTTGTCCGCAATGCGGAGTCGGGCCGGGCCCAGGGTTTTTGTGTGGGTGCGTTGTTGGTCGA